>ERZ839947.72-NODE-72-length-130080-cov-8.011544_pt1 | contig 130080 bp, 108 predicted proteins | sample MGYA00519908_ERZ839947 | MGnify/ENA primary metagenome ERZ839947 (study PRJEB31850, sample SAMEA3708857) | human gut metagenome | biome: human gut; feature: human-associated habitat; material: faeces | place: China | collected 2014 ... | reverse complement strand
CCTATGACCCTCTGCTTGTAAGGCAGATGCTCTCCCAGCTGAGCTAAGATCCCATTTCATTGCCGCTCATCGCGACCGAAATTAAATATACTATACTTGTACCTTTTCGTCAACACTTTTTTAAAAATTTTTTCAATTTTTTTATTTTTCAAACTTTTTCTACAATTTGGACTGGATAAGGGAATCTATCAGTTTGACACACTCTGACGCATCCTTGGAATAACCGTCTGCCCCGATCTCCTCCGCAAAACTCTCCGTGATACAGGCACCACCAATGATGATCTTTGCCTGACAGCCTTTTTCCTTTGCCAGATCCACGACATCTTTCATTCGCATCATGGTCGTAGTCATAAGGGCTGACAGACCGATAATCTGTGCATTTTCTTCTATCGCTTTATTTACGATCGACTCTGCCGGCACATCTTTTCCCATGTCAAAGACACGATAACCATAGTTCTTGAGCATGAGCACCACCAGATTTTTGCCAATGTCGTGGATGTCGCCCTCTACGGTCGCAATGACGACGGTCGCCTTCGCCTCATCCTTTTTGTCTGCCAGAAGCAGCGGTTCTAAATACTCCATGGCTTCTTTCATGGCATTGGCTCCCGCGATCAACTGTGGGAGAAAATATTTTTTGTTGTCGTAATATTCTCCCACCTGATTGATGCCCGGGATCAGATACTTTTCGATCACAGCCGACGGTTTCTCTCCCGCTTCCACCTCTTTTTTTACTTCCCGTATGATGGATTCCTTGTCCCCCTTTACCACGCAGTCAAAGATCGGGTGATGAGCCTCTTCTTTCGTCTGGCTGTCTACCTTGACATCCTTGGAGCCGACCATCTTCATGGCTGTCGTAGGTACTGTTCCCAAGTAGCACTCTGATGCCCCTTCCTTACCAAGCAAAAGATCTGTAGCCAGCGCCGTATACATGAGGAGTTCCTGTGATGGGTTGGCAATCGCCATGGTCAGTCCCTTGGAAAGAGCCACATTCAAAAATGCCGTATTGACAAAGATACGCTGTGGCATACCAAAAGAAATATTGGAAAGTCCACAGATAGTAGGCAGATGTAGAGTATCCTTGCAATAGGAAATCGTCTCAAAACATTCCAAAGCCGCCGACGGATTGGCTCCCACAGTCGCCACCAGGACATCGACCACAGCATCGTTATCCTGCAATCCGATCGCACGCGCCGCCTCTAATACATGGGTAATATGTTCTTTCTTTTCGTCCAGATCCTTTGGCAGTCCTGCCTGTGAAAGTGGAAGCAGAACAAACATGGCTCCGTACTTTTTGGCGATCGGCAAAAGTTCTTTCATTTTTTCTGCTTCGCAGGAAATAGAATTGATGAGGGCTCGTCCCGGATAGATACGAAGGGCTGCCTCCATGACATCCACATAAGAAGTATCGATGGAAAGCGGCAAATCTACCGTCGATATCACCTCATAGATGGCATCCAGCATAGTCGCTTTTTCGTCAATACCGTTCGTTCCCATATTCACATCCAGAATGGCTGCTCCTGCGATCTCCTGATCTCTGGCAAACTGACGTACCATCTGCATACTGCCTGACCGCAGTTCTTCCTGCAATGCCTTTTTTCCGGTCGGGTTGATACGCTCTCCCACAACCTTAAAGCCACCGTCCAGCGTCACCTCCACAAAGCCACGCTCCGAGGTCAGCACCGGTCTGTTCTTCTTTTGGATCGGCTCCACTTTCTTGCCACGCATACAGTCTGCCAGCGCCTTGATATGATCCGGTCTGGTACCACAGCAGCCACCCACGACCGATGCTCCGGCATCTACTAATTGTTCGCAGGCATCCGCAAACTCCTCCGGCGTCATCTTATAGACGGTCTCTCCGTTTTCCAGTTCCGGCATGCCGGCATTGGGTTTGACCATGATCGGGATATCCGCATAAGGCAGCATAGCCTTTACCAAAGGGATCATAGCAAGAGGTCCGGTCGAACAGTTCACGCCGACAATATCCGCGCCCATATGCTCTAAAACAACCATGGCGATCTCAGGCGATGTGCCATACAGAGTTCTGCCGTCCTCATTGTAGGTCAAGGAGATCATAACCGGAAGATCACAGGTTTCCTTGACTGCCAAAAGAGCCGCACGACATTCCTGCAAACTCATCATGGTTTCAATCACAAAGAGATCCACACCCTCCTTTAAGATTGCCCTCACCTGCTCCTTATAGACATCCACAAGATCCTCAAACATGAGATCTCCGACCGGATATAACTGTCTGCCCGTCATGGTAAGATCTCCGGCAACAAATGCCCGATCTCCTGCCGCTTCCCTACTGTAGCGCACCATGGCACGATTCAATTCTTCTAAGCGGTCTTCCATGCCATATTCTGCTAATTTGATGCGATTTGCTGTAAAAGTCGGTGCATACAAAATCTGTGTTCCCGCCTCGACATATGCCTTTTGTAAGGAAACGATCGCATCCTTGTGATGATAGATCCAATCCTCCGGGCATACTCCCATAGGCATACCCTTTGCCATCAGGTTTGAGCCCGTTGCTCCATCCAATATGATCGGTCCTTTTTGAAAAAGATCCTGTAGTTCCTGCTTTGTCATCTTTGTTTCTTCCTTTTATCTTTATATATGTTATACTTCTGCAGTTTTTCAATCAGCCTTCATTATAAAAAAAAGGGTTGCTTTCTGCAACCCTTTACTTGCTCGCCAGTACGCCGGCAAACCTTCTATTCTGACACAATCATGTCATTTTCCTGTTCTGCCACATCCTTGAGATTCTCAGCAATACGGAAGATCTGATTCAACTGTTCGTTCAGTGTCTCTAGATCTGTCACACTCTGCCCAAAGACTGTTGTACAACTCTCAGATGATGCAGCCACTTCTTCACTGGTTGCAGACAGGTCTGTAATGCTGTCGCTAATCTGACTGTTGGCTGTTAGGATATCATTAACCTCTCCGCTCAGACTCTGAATCTCTGTATATGCTTCCTGCATCTTTTCCTCGATCAACTTGAAGTTTTCTGCAGTTGTAGCGATCATCTCATTCTGTTTTTCTACGGACTCGGTAGACTTGCGCATATTTTCCGATGCCTCTCCTACATTGACCGTAAGTTTTTCAATGATAGCCGTAATCTTGCCGGTAGATTCCTTGGTCTCCTCAGAAAGGGTGCGGATCTCATCTGCAACAACCGCAAATCCCTTGCCTGCATCTCCTGCTCTCGCAGCCTCTATGGATGCATTGAGGGCTAATAGATTGGTCTGTCCGGAAATACTAAGAATGGTTCCGACGATCTCTTCTACTTCCTTGATACGGTTGTTCAGTTCGTCCGTCGTATCCTTTGTCTGACGGTTGATCTGGGCTGTTCCGATTGCCTGCTCACGCAGTTCTTCGATCAACTGGGCTCCGTTCTGAACTGTCGTTGTGGATACCTCTACCGCCTCTTTCATAAGTTCCGTACCATTGCCGGCATTTTCCAGACTGGTCTGGATATCGCTGGTCATCATGGTCTGATGCTCGATCGCCTGCGCCGTAGATTTAACACCCAGAGAAATCTCCTGCACAGAACTGTTGCTGGTCTCCATGCTCTCTGTCAGGCGTTCTGCCTTCCCCTTTGCCTGTTCAAACATCTGCACCAGTTCATCGGACATACGGATGATATTCTCAGCCACAGTCTGCTGTTCTTTTGCACGTCGTTCTACTTCTTCTTTGTCCTGTGCATGATGATCCTGCATCATCTTGACTACGATATAAGCAACCACCGTCGTCGCCACCGCAAAGATCAACTGAACGAAACTGGTTGAAAACAAAGATTCGTCCGCATAAATGACCTTGCACTGCACGACCTTGATAGCATTGACGATACTAAAGGCAATGCCCCCTGCCATGATCCACTTCGGATGCATATAAACAGCCATGGAGAATAAGATCAAGTACATAAAAGCATACATACCGATACTGCGAACAGAAAGAATATAAACAGCATATACCACGATCAATGTAATCATAAATATCTTTTCAAACCGTTCATCTGCCTTATTCCTATTATACACAACGATCAAAAGTACCATTGCCACTGCACAGACTACCGTTCGTACGATTGCATTCGCGATCAACGTGTCTGCCTGCGTAAAACTAAGAAGTGCCAGTGCCAGTTCAATGCCCGTAATAATCACCGCCACTGTAAAGGCGACGCGATTCTTTTCCTTCATCTGCCGTTGCATCAATTCCATGTCATTCATCCCTTCCCTTACCAAAATTTATAAGAACAGTATAACACTCGTCTTCCAGTCTGTCATCCATTTTTGTGTTTTTTCGACAATTGTGTGTATAAACATTAGTTGATTACATTATCCAACTTCTTCAAACTGGCTGTTGTAGAGTTCTGCATAAAAACCATTTTGAGCGATCAGATCTTCATGGCTGCCCTGCTCGATGATATCGCCATCTTTCATAACAAGGATCAGGTCTGCATCTTTGATCGTAGACAATCTGTGTGCAATGACAAAACTTGTTCTGCCCTGCATCAGATGATTCATTGCCTTCTGTATTCTCTGCTCTGTTCTGGTATCTACAGAACTTGTCGCTTCATCCAAAATCAGAATTGGATTATCGGCAAGTATAGATCTGGCAATGGTAAGCAACTGCCTTTGTCCCTGTGAAACATTGGTTGCTTCTTCATTCAAAACGAAATCATAACCACCCGGCAAGGTCTCGATAAAGTGATGTGCATGCGCTGCCTTTGCTGCGGCGATCACTTCTTCATCTGTCGCATCGAGTTTTCCATAACGGATATTCTCCATGATGCTTCCCTTAAATAACCATGTATCCTGCAAGACCATACCAAAATGTTCTCGCAGATTGCTGCGGCCGAACGCACGGATATCCTGTCCATCGATCTTGATGCAGCCTTCGTTGACATCATAAAAACGCATCAATAGTTTTACCATCGTTGTCTTTCCGGCACCGGTAGGTCCTACAATTGCAACCATCTGTCCCGGTTTTACCTGACTTGAAAAATCATGGATGATGATCTTATCTTCGTTGTAACCAAATTTGACATGTTCAAAAGAAACTGCCCCCGAAACATGATCCATGATCATTGGGTTTTCCGTCTCAACTTCTTCGGTCTCTTCTAAGAACTCAAAAACACGCTCTGCGGCAGCAACAGTAGACTGCAAGAGGTTAGAAACATTTGCCATCTGCTGGATCGGCTGCGTAAAGTTCTTTACATATTGGATGAATGCCTGAATATCGCCAACGGTGATCGTTCCTGCCACTGCAAGAATACTTCCGACAATGGCCACTGCAACATAACCGAGGTTTCCAACAAATGTCATGATCGGCTGCATCAGTCCGGATAAAAACTGTGACTTCCATGCAGAGTTATAAAGTTCTTCGTTTCTTGTATCAAACTCCGCTAAAACATCCTTTTCTTTGTTGAATGCTTTAACGATGTTCTGTCCAGAGAAGGTCTCCTCCACCTGACCATTGATCTCACCTAGGGTTCTCTGCTGGGCAATAAAGTATTTCTGCGAAAACTTAACAACCAGCATTACAAGCGCAATAGAAACCGGTAAAATAACAAGCGCGATCAAGGTCATCAGCGGGCTGATGGAAAGCATCATGACAAGTACGCCTACCATTGTTGCCACCGAGGTTATCACCTGTGTCACACTCTGGTTCAAACTCTGTCCTAAGGTATCGACATCGTTGGTGATACGCGAAAGGATCTCACCGACGGTCTTGGATTCAAAATAGGACATTGGCAGTCGATGGATTTTTTCGGAGATTTCCGATCTCATGCGGTATGTCATCTTTTGCGATACCCCTGCCATAATATATCCCTGCACAAAACTCATCAGCGCACTAAAGATATAAATTGCAAGCAGGATCAATAAAATCTTGCCGATCACATCAAAACGAATATTTCCTGTCCCCTGAATCTTTGCGACCAGACCGGTGAACAACTCTGTTGTCGCCTTACTTAAAATCTTTGGTCCGATTACATTAAATATGGTACTTAAAATTGCAAAAAAGATTACAACTGCAATCCCTATTTTATAAACACTCAGATAATTCAGTAATTTCTTTAGTGTTCCTTTAAAATCTTTTGCTTTTTCCACCGGTCTGCCCGGGCCTCCGCCCATAGGACCATGATGACGACGAGGTGCTTTTGCTCTTTCATTTGACTCACTCATTAGGCTAAGCCTCCTTTCGTCTTTTCTATCTCCTGCTGGCTCAACTGTGAAGCCGCAATCTCCTGATATGCCTGACATTGCTTCAAAAGTTCCTGATGGGTTCCTTTTCCGACAATCTTTCCATCATCCAAGACCAGGATCTGATCTGCATGTAAGATCGTGCTGATACGCTGTGCAACAATGATAACTGTTGCATCTTTCGCATGTTCAAACAATGCCGCACGCAGTGCCTTGTCTGTCTTATAATCCAGTGCGGAGAAACTGTCATCAAAGAGATAAATCTTTGGATTTTTCGCAATGGCTCGCGCGATAGAGAGTCTCTGCTTCTGTCCGCCAGATACATTTGATCCCCCCTGCGCAATATGGCTGTCGTACTTTTTCTTTTTTTCTTCGACAAATTCTGTTGCCTGTGCAATGGCAGCAGCCTCTTCCATCCTGTCATCCGAAATCGTCTCATCCGCATATTTGATATTAGAGCGGATGTCTCCCGAAAACAGGACAGCCTTCTGCGGAACATACCCTATGGCATCGCGCAGTTTCTTTTGTGATATGGTACGAATATCTACACCATCCAAAGTAATACTTCCTTCTGTCACGTCATAAAGACGTGGAATCAGATTTAGAAGTGTCGACTTACCACATCCCGTGCTTCCGATAATCGCCGTCGTTTTTCCCGGCTCAGCCTCAAAATCAAGACCATCCAGTACATTATCCTTAGCATTTGGATAAGCAAAACTTACGTTATGGAATGCAAGTTCTCCACGGATATCTCCCATCTCATCATCTGCTAACTGCTCAGCATCTGCGATGGATGATCTCGTTCCGATGACTTCCTGAATACGTTCTGCAGCAACACCTGCACGAGGAAGCATAATAGACATCATGGTAAGCAATAGGAAGGACATAACAATGACCATGGCATATGTAATAAATGCCATCATATCTCCCACCTGCATATGACCTGCGGATATTCCCTTTGCACCAAACCATACAATCGCTACGGTAATACAGTTCATGATCAGCATCATAATTGGCATCATCCATGCCATCATGCGGCTTGTATATAACTGTGTCTCCATGAGTTCTGTATTGGCATCCTTGAAGCGTTCCTTTTCATGCTCCTCACGTGAGAATGCGCGGATAACCGGAATACCCGTTAAGATCTCGCGTGAAACCAGATTCATGCGGTCAACGAGTTTCTGCATCATCTTAAACTTCGGCATAGAAAACTTCATCAGTACCATAACTACACTGATGATAACAGCGACCGCCACAACAATGATCCAACTCATGGATGCATCGGTCCTGGTCACCATGATAATACCGCCAATGGCAAGCACCGGAGCATACAATACCATACGAAGCAGCATAACTTCTACCATCTGTACCTGCTGAATATCGTTGGTACATCTGGTGATCAGTGATGCCGTCGAGAACTGATCAATCTCTTTTCCAGAGAAAGAAATAACACTGGTGTAAACTTTTTTACGCAAACTACGTCCAATGTCTGCCGCTGTTCTTGAAGAAACATATCCCAACAATACGGCTGCCAGCAGCATGCCAAGTGTCATCAGAATCATCACACCACCGGTACGAAGCAGATAGTCCATCTGCATCTGGTGCATATCATACCCCAACGCCTCATATTCCTGCTGCGCCATGGCAATGGACATCTGGTCGATCATCGTATCTCCAAGATCACCGAACTTTTCTGTCACCGCCGCACGCATACCATACAAAGAGGAAGGTGTCAGTGCACCTGCCTGTGCAAGTTGCTTTAACTGCTCCTGCATCTTAGCCGCATCCCCCATCATGGATGCATATTCTGAATCGCCGGACTCTTGCGCACCATATTCCATAAAGTAGGTCAGCACCATTGGCTCCTGCAAAACTTTTTCCAATGCTGTTTTTTTATCTTTATCCTCTGAAACCTCATCCTTTAGGACATAAGTCTCCCCCTGCTTTTCATAGCAGGCATTGAGATAAGAAATCTCATCATCATCCATAAAAGCAAGAAGCCAGTTATGTGTCTCCTGACGCATTTCTTCCACTGCTACAGAGTCAACACCATTCTGCTGAATACCGACATCAACGATATCCGCTGTGTAGTTTGGAAGTGACAGTTCACATAATGCCTGTGCGATCAAAAGCACAATAACTATGGCAACTGCCTTTTTCCGTTCCCATAAGTTTTGAAATAAAAATTTCATCTTGTCTCCCTATTCTTATACATGTGTTTATTTTTTATATCTTTCTTATTGTAGAACTCTTTTTTTCCAATGTCATCCAAAATTCTGTTCATACTTATTAAATTTCTATAAATTTTCTTCACGGATACGCTCAATGATATTACAGATGAGTTCTACGCGGTTAAACGGTGTCATAAAATAATAACCGTCGACAATCGAAGACATCTTTCTGGCAATCTCCACGGATACACGGATGGCAACTTCTTCATATTCCGAACGGCTCATGCCATCCTCATAATATGCCAGCGTTTCCGGTGGCACATGCATACCCGGCATCTCATTTGCGATAAACAAGGCATTTTTTCGGCTCACAAGTGGCATAATACCTCCGATGATCTTTGCACCGGTACGGTCTTTCAAGTCCTTGATACGTTCCACATCCGCGTCTGCATAAATCGGCTGTGTCAAAAAGAAACTACATCCCTGTTCCATTTTCAGTTTCATTCTTCTTGCGATGGCATCCACACCTACGCCCTGATAATTTAGGGCACCGCCATAAACGATACGATCCTGATAAAACTGGTCTTCATTCATTTCCTGCAAAAGTCCCATAAACTTGATAGAATTGTAATCAAATACCTGTGTGATCGTGTTTCTGTCATTCTGTGCAACCGGATCTCCCGTAACGACCAGAAAATGCCTTAAATCATTGACGTAATCACCGAGCATCGTACCGCGCAGAGAGATCACATTCCGATCACGGCAGGACAAGTGCGGCATGACATAAATGCCGGTCTCCCTTTGAATCTTGCTTCCCAGCAAGGACGCATCCATACGGCTGCGTGCCATCGGAGAATCGGAAAGTGTCAGTAGATCAACACGATGTTCCTTTAACAATTGCGCTCCCGATACCAGTTTTTCAACCTTGATATCCGATGGCGGATCCAGTTCTACCACAAAGGGCTTCTCCCCACTTTGTAACTTTTTCCAAAATACAGACTCCGTTCTTGAGACAGCAGGTGGCTCCGGCGAGCCTGTCTTTTTTTCTATTTTCTTCTTGCCTTTCAACTGTTCTGCAATCTCTTTCAGATAATCCGGTGTCGTTCCACAACAGCCACCAACAAGATCAATCCCTAAGTCTGCGATCTGCAATACCATCTTCTGAAAATAAGATTCATTCTTTCCGTAAATGGTCTTGCCGCGCAACTGATATGGATAACCGGCATTTGGCAAGGCGATGACAGGTTTTTCTGATGGAAAGGTTACATTTTTCAAAAGTTGGTACATATGGGCGGCTTCCATGCCACAGTTTAATCCATAGGCATTCACTTCATCCATTTCACTCATCAGTCGCACCATGCGATCAAATTGCAAGCCACCCTTACTATAGGCCGTTTTATCCATAGAAAAGGAAACCATCACATAAGCCTGCGGTGCTTTTTCCTTGATATAAGCAAGCAATCTCTTCAGATAGTAAACATCCACCTGCGTTTCCAGCCAGAAAATATCCATACCTGCCGATACAAACGTATCCACGATATGATGATATTCTGCCAGAACATTGCTATCATCTTTCTGCTCCATATCATAGATCGTACCGATGTCTGCTGCCACATAAACAGGATAGGTCTCTTTTGTCAGTCCTGTTTTTTCATAGTATGCTTCCACTGCACTTTTTGCGATCTGGCAGGCGATCATAATATTGTTTTCCATCTCCTCGATAGAATCAAAGAAGTTTAAATTGGTAGCAAATGTATTGGTGCGGAGCAGTCTCGCTCCACTTTCTAAATATTCCCCGTGAATCTGGGCAATGCGCTCCGGATGCTCAAAATTTTCACGTTCTACCAGTGTTTCATCATGAAATTTAGAGGCATAATAGGTTCCCATTGCACCATCACAGAGAAGTGTATTTTCCTTGAAGAATTCTCCTATTTTCATCTTTTTCCCTCGTATCTAAAGATTTCTGTCACTTAAAAAGCGAAACTACTTTCCATAGTAACCAAAAGAAAGCAGTTTCGCAATATGAAACTCACACTTATTCCAGTGCGTTTTATTTAGATGTTCTTGACTTTTGCAATATCCACTAAGGTAAATTCATCTGTGGCAGATTCCAAACTGGTTGCCAGTGCATTTGCCGTATCCATTGCTGTAATACAGTGTACGCCTGTCTCGATCGCATTTCGACGGATCAGGAAGCCGTCACGGGTCTTATCGCCGTGTCCCTGGGTCGGTGTGTCAATGACAAGGTCGATCTTGTGACCCAGGATCAGATCCATGACATTCGGTGATTCTTGAGTGATCTTGTTGACCCAGAGTGCATCTACGCCATGCTCCTGCAAATACTTGGCGGTACTTCTGGTCGCATAGATCTTGTAGCCCAAGGCCGCAAAGCGCTTTGCCACGCCAACGGCTTCCGGCTTATCCGCATCCTTTACGGTCATGATCATCTGCTTGTACTTCGGCAGTACGATACCTGCACCAAGGAATGCCTTATAAAGTGCCTCATCAAAGGTCTTTGCAATACCCAGACACTCACCGGTAGACTTCATTTCCGGTCCCAGGGAAATCTCTGCTCCACGCAGTTTTTCAAAAGAGAATACCGGCATCTTAACTGCCACATACTCTGCTTCCGGCTGCAATCCCGGTGTGTAGCCCATACCCTTTAAGGTGTTTCCGATGATGACCTTGGTTGCCAGATCCACGATCGGAATACCGGTAACCTTGCTGATATACGGCACGGTACGAGAAGATCTCGGATTGACCTCGATCACATATACTTCATCATTCATAACGATAAACTGGATGTTGATCAGACCTACGACATGCAGTGCCTGTGCCAGTTTCTCAGTATAATCGGTAATCTTTTTCTTGATGGCATCACTGATCGTATGTGCCGGATATACAGAGATACTATCTCCGGAATGGACACCGGTACGCTCGATATGTTCCATGATACCAGGGATCAAAATGTCTGTACCGTCGCATACAGCATCGACTTCGATCTCCTTACCCTGTAAATACTTATCCACTAAGATCGGATGATCCTGTGCGATACGGTTGATGATCTCCATGAACTCATCCACTTCGTCATCATTGAAAGCGATCTGCATGCCCTGTCCGCCCAGTACATAGGAAGGACGTACCAGAACCGGATAACCGATCTCATTGGCAACTTTCTTTGCCTCTTCTGCGGTAAATACCGTTCCGCCGGATGCTCTCGGGATACCTGTCTTTTCCAGAATCTCATCAAAGAGTTCTCTGTCCTCTGCGGCATCAACATCCTCTGCCTTGGTTCCTAAGATAGTAACTCCCATCTTCATCAGGGCTTCGGTCAACTTGATGGCTGTCTGACCACCGAACTGGACAACAGCTCCATCCGGCTTTTCAAAACGGACGATGTTTTCTACATCTTCCTCCGTCAGCGGCTCAAAATAAAGTTTGTCCGCAATATCAAAGTCTGTAGAAACCGTCTCCGGGTTGTTGTTTACAATAATGGTCTCATAACCTTCCTTGGCAAATGCCCAGGTAGAATGTACAGAGCAATAGTCGAACTCGATACCCTGTCCAATACGGATCGGCCCGGATCCAAGTACGAGTACCTTTTTCTTCAGATTGGTCTCTACCGCCTCATTCTGGCTGCCAAATACAGAGTAATAATATGGGGTGCTTGCTTCAAACTCTGCCGCACAGGTATCAACCATCTTAAATGCAGCAACAATATCATTGTCATAGCGCATCTGGCGGATCTCTTCTTTGGTCTTGCCGGTAAGATCTGCAATGACATTATCCGGGAACTCGATACGCTTTGCTTCTTTTAAGAGTTCCGGTGTCAGTTCCTCACTCTTTAACTTTTCTTCCATCTCGACCAGGATAGCGATTTTGTCGATGAACCAGATATCGATCTTGGTAATCTCATGGATGTGGTCGTAGGAAACGCCTCTGCGCAGTGCCTCTGCGATCACATAAATTCTTCTATCGTCTACGACGTGTAACTGGTCTTCCAGTTCTTCGTCACTAAGTCCCGTAAAGTCATAACTCATAAGAGAGTCTACATGCTGCTCTAAGGAACGGATTGCCTTCATCAAGGCGCCCTCAAAGTTGTTGCAGATACTCATGACCTCACCGGTCGCCTTCATCTGTGTCGTTAAGGTACGTTTTGCCGTGATGAACTTATCAAACGGCAGACGTGGGATCTTGACAACGCAATAGTCAAGCATTGGCTCAAAGGATGCATAGGTCTTGCCGGTAATGGCATTGGTGATCTCATCCAATGTATAGCCTAAAGCGATCTTTGCAGCCACCTTAGCGATCGGATAACCGGTTGCCTTGGAAGCCAGTGCAGAAGAACGGCTGACACGAGGATTTACCTCGATAACGCAATATTCAAAACTATCCGGGTTGAGGGCGTACTGCACGTTACAACCACCGGTAATGCCAAGTTCTGAGATAATATTTAAAGCAGAACTACGGAGCATCTGGTATTCCTTATCACCCAAAGTCTGTGACGGTGCCACAACAATAGAGTCGCCGGTATGCACACCGACCGGATCGATATTTTCCATGTTACATACGGTAATGCAGTTGCCTGCTGCATCACGCATCACTTCGTACTCGATCTCTTTCCAGCCTGCGATGCAACGCTCAACCAAAACTTCATTGACACGGCTCAAGCGCAGACCATTGGATAAGATGTCTACGAGTTCTGTCTCGTTGTGGGCGATACCACCGCCGCTGCCGCCAAGGGTAAATGCCGGACGGAGTACGACCGGATAACCGATGGTATTGGTAAACTTGATACCGTCTTCTACGTTCTTAACGACCAAAGATGCCGCACAAGGCTCACCAATCTTTTCCATGGTGTCCTTGAATGCCTGACGATCTTCTGCCTTAAAGATGGTCTCTGCCGTTGTACCGATGAGTTTTACGCCATGTTCTTCCAAAAAGCCTGACTCTGCCAGTTCCATACCAAGGTTGAGTCCTGCCTGTCCACCCAAGGTTGGAAGCACGCTGTCCGGCTTTTCCTTTAAGATGATCTGCTCTAAGACTTTGGCTGTCAGAGGCTCGATATAGACCTCATCTGCGATCTCTTTGTCTGTCATGATGGTCGCCGGATTGGAATTGACCAGAACAACCTCGATGCCTTCCTCTTTTAAGGAACGACATGCCTGTGTGCCTGCATAGTCAAACTCTGCTGCCTGTCCGATGACGATTGGACCGGAACCGATCACAAGTACCTTTTTGATGTCTTTATTCTTTGGCATTACTGGTCACCTCCCATCATTTCAATAAAACGGTCAAACAAATATCCACTATCCTGTGGGCCAGGACAAGCTTCAGGATGGAACTGTACCGTAAAGATATTCTTTCCTGTATATTTTAATCCCTCATTTGTGCCATCATTGACATTGACAAATGCCGGTGTCGCAATGGACGGATCCAACTTGTCGACATCAACCACATAACCATGGTTCTGTGAGGAGATATAGACACGTCCGGTGGAAAGATCCTTGACCGGATGGTTGCCGCCACGGTGTCCGTATTTCATCTTGTGGGTATCCGCGCCGGTCGCAAGTGCCATGAGCTGATGTCCCAGACAGATGGCAAAGATCGGTACATCCGAGTCATATAACTTCTTGATCTCCTTGATGACCTCTGTACATTCCTTTGGATCCCCAGGTCCGTTGCTGAGCATGATGCCGTCCGGATTGCCTGCCAAGATGGTCTCTGCCGGTGTATCTGCCGGATAGATGGTCACTTCGCATCCTCTATCATTTAAGGACTTGGCAATATTTCTCTTGGCTCCCAGATCTAAAAGTGCTACCCGCTTGCCGTCACCCGGCAAAACCTTTGGTGCAGCACATGTGACCTTGGATACCACATCACCTGTGGTATATGCCGCAAGTCTTGGTAAGATCTCATCCAGATCGTAATCCTCGTTGGTCGTGATCATGCCATTCATGGTTCCCTTGTCACGCAAGATCTTGGTAAGTGCTCTCGTATCAATACCACAGATTCCCGGAATGTCATGTTCTTTCAGGAAATCCTGAATGGTTCCCTCACAACGGAAATTGCTTGGGATACGGCTGAGTTCGCGGACGATATATCCGTCCACCCACGGTCTTTCTGACTCCATGTCCGGTGTAATGCCATAATTGCCGATCAAAGGATATGTCATAACGACTGCCTGTCCGGCATAGGAAGGATCTGTCAAAACTTCCAGATATCCTGTCATGGATGTATTAAATACGATTTCACTGATGACTTCGCGTGTCGATCCGATGCTCTCACCGGCGAACACAGTGCCATCTTCCAGAATAAGAAATGCTCTCATCTTTTGCCCTGTCCTTTCGAAATTCTACATGTTAAATTTTAAAAATGCCTAAACTTATAGTATGTTATCACATGATTTTCTATATTGCAAGAGCCTTCTATCAAAAAGATAAAAGGCTCTCTCATTTTTCTATTATTTAAAATATGCGACACCGGATTCAAAGATCTTCATATCCTGCTCGCCATAGATATTGATGGCAACGGATTCTCCGCGTCTTTCAGAATGTGCCATCTTACCAAGCACACGTCCATCCGGGCTGGTGATGCCTTCGATCGCCATATAAGAACCGTTGACATTCCACTCCTCATCCATGGTCGGATTGCCTGCCTCGTCCACATACTGGGTTGCGACCTGACCGTTTGCAAACAATTTGTCCAACCATTCCTTGCTTGCAACGAAACGTCCCTCTCCGTGGGATGCCGGATTGCAATAAGTCTGTCCCAGCGTAGCCTGTGCCAGCCATGGTGACTTGTCAGATACCACCTTTGTGTAGACCATCTTGGAAATGTGGCGTCCGATCGTATTGTAAGTCAGGGTCGGTGCATCTGCCTGCTGGGTATGAATCTGACCATATGGCACAAGTCCCAATTTGATGAGTGCCTGGAAACCATTACAAATACCAAGGGCAAGTCCGTCACGGTTGTTCAAAAGATCCATAACGGCTTCTTTCATCTTTTCGTTACGGAAAGCAGTTGCAAAGAACTTAGCACTTCCCTCCGGCTCATCACCTGCGGAAAATCCGCCCGGGAACATAATCATCTGTGCCTGATCGATCGCCTTTGCAAATACCTCGACCGAATCACGGATGTCCTCCGCTGACTGGTTCTTGAATACCTTGACGATCGGTTCTGCACCGGCACGCTCAAATGCCTTTGCACTGTCATATTCACAGTTGGTACCCGGGAATACCGGAATAAATACCTTAGGCTTTGCCACTTTATTCTTACATACATAGATCTCTTTTGCCTGATACAATCCGGTATCAACAGGATCTTTGTCCTCTGTGGCTCTGGTCGGGAATACCTTTTCCAGTGGTGTCACCCAGTCTTTTAAAGCCTCTTCTATAGAAAGGCTCATGTCTTTATAGATAAAGTTCCGGCTATCATTTACAGATCCGATCACGCTTACGTCATAACCAAGTCCTGCCGCCTCCATAGCATCAAGGATGACCGTGGTATCCGCGCCGTTTACTTCGGCTACGATAGAGCCCATGCAGTTTGCAAAAAGTTCTTCTGCCGCTACGCTATCTGCGATCGTCACACCCAGTTTATTACCAAATGCCATCTTAGAAAGTGCTGCTGCCAGACCACTTGCATCCGGTGCATAAGCAGATACGATGGCTTCCTTTTGGATCAGGCTGTGGATGACATCATATAACTTCATGACCTGATCATAATCCGGCAGATCATAAGCATCACGTTTTGCACGGAAGAATACCAAAGCATGGCCTGTCTTCTTTAATTCCGGTGTGATGATGTCGCCCTCTTTTGCAATATCAACCGCAAAAGAAACCAGTGTAGGCGGTACATCGATCTCATTGAAGGATCCTGACATGGAATCCTTTCCACCGATGGACGGCAGTCCGAATTTCATTTGTGCCTGATAAGCACCAAGCAAGGCTGCGAATGGCTGGCTCCATCTCTTTGGATCTTCAGACATTCTACGGAAGTACTCCTGGAAAGTAAAGCGGATCTTGCTGTAATCACCACCTGCAGCTACGATACGGGCAACAGATTCGAGTACGGCAAAGGATGATCCGTGATATGGGCTCCAGGAAGACAGATATGGATCAAAGCCGTATGCCATCATGGTAACGGTATCGCACTTGCCTTCGGCTACCGGAAGTTTGGCAACCATAGACTGGGTCTCGGTCAACTGGTAGCGTCCGCCATACGGCATATAGACACTGCCTGCCCCGATGGAACCATCGAACATTTCCACTAAGCCCTTTTGTGAGCATACATTCAGGTCAGATAAAGTAGTCTCCCAGGCTTTTTTCACATCGCCTACAGCCAGAGCATCTGCAACGCCCTCAACTGCATAGGTATGGAAATAATTGTCCTCTTTTACCGGCATTTCCACTGCGACATCTGTCTCCTGATGTGCGCCGTTGGTATCTAAGAAAGATCTCTTTAAGTTGACGATTTCCTTGCCTCTCCACTCCAAGATCAGACGCGGTTCTTCGGTAACGATGGCAACTTCGACTGCCTCTAAGTTTTCTTCCTTGGCATATGCTAAGAACTGGTCAACATTTTCCGGTGCAACAACCACTGCCATACGTTCCTGAGACTCAGAAATGGCAAGTTCTGTTCCATCCAGACCAGCGTATTTCTTTGGCACCTTGTCTAACTGTACGCGCAATCCGTCTGCCAACTCACCGATGGCTACGGACACACCGCCTGCACCAAAGTCATTACATTTTTTGATGATATAACTTACTTCTTCACGACGGAAAAGTCTCTGGATCTTACGCTCTGTCGGTGCATTTCCCTTTTGTACTTCGGCACCACAGACTGCGGTAGACTGGGTGTTGTGTGCCTTGGAAGATCCTGTCGCACCACCGATTCCGTCACGTCCGGTTCTTCCGCCAAGCAAGATGATGCGGTCGCCCGGATCAGAATTTAATCTCTGCACGGCACGTCTTGGAGCAGCCCCCATAACGGCACCGATCTCCATACGTTTTGCCACATAATTCGGATGATATACTTCTTTGACATATCCGGTTGCCAGACCGATCTGGTTACCGTAAGAAGAATAGCCATGGGCTGCCTCACGCACCAGTTTCTTCTGTGGGAGTTTGCCTTCCATGGTATCCTTGACGGATACGGTCGGATCTGCAGCACCGGTCACACGCATAGCCTGATATACATAAGTACGTCCGGAAAGCGGATCACGGATAGCACCACCCAGACAGGTAGCCGCACCACCAAATGGCTCGATCTCGGTCGGATGGTTGTGGGTCTCATTTTTGAAATTGACAAGCCATTCTTCTGTCTTGCCGTCAACCTCTACCGGCACAACGATAGAGCATGCATTGATCTCGTCAGATTCTTCCTGATCGTCCAACTTGCCGTCCTTTTTTAACTTTTTCATGGCAAGCAGAGCCAGATCCATGAGGCAGACAAACTTATCATCACGGTCCTTGTAAAGGATCTTGAAATTATCCAAATAATCATTGTAAGAATCTTCGATTGGGGCACGATAATAACCGTCCTCAAAGGTAACATTCTTTAACTCGGTAGAGAATGTCGTATGACGGCAATGGTCTGACCAGTAGGTATCCAACACGCGGATCTCTGTCATGGAAGGATCGCGCTTTTCATCCTGAGCAAAATACTTCTGGATATGTAAGAAATCCTTGAAGGTCATGGCAAGTCCAAGAGAATCATAGAGATCTTTTAATTCCTTTTCCGGCATGCTGCTAAAGCCATCAAAGATGGCAACATCTGCCGGATCTTCAAAATGATCGGTCAGAGTCTCAGGCTTATCCATACCGGTCTCTCTGGAGTCTACCGGATTGATGCAGTGCTTCTTGATGGCTTCAAACTGCTCGTCTGTGATCTGTCCTTCAATGACATAGGTGGTTGCGGAACGGATGATAACATCTTCATCTTCCTTTAACAACTTGACGCACTGCTCTGCGGAATCCGCTCTCTGATCGAACTGTCCCGGCAAAAATTCCACGCTGAACGTCCTGCCTTCATAAGCAAATTCTTCTTCGTAATAATCATCGACCGGAAGTTCACAAAAAACGGTCTTTAATGCCTTCTTGTAAGTGTCCTCCGAAATATTTTCAATATCGTAACGGATCAGGACGCGGACGCCTGTTACCGTAGTAATGCCAAGATAACTCTTGATCTCACTGTAAAGTGACTTTGCTGCCACTGCATACTGGGGTTTCTTCTCTGCATAAACTCTTCTTACGTTTCCCATGCTATACCTCCATCTTTCACTCACTTGGACATAGGATATGCCCTATCACATTTACCCATAGTATAGCACATCGCGCTGACCTGCACATAATTATTATCCCTAATCAGATATATTAGTAAATCTTATCTATATCCTTGACTGCTATTATTTGTGCTTATATAATATGAATGATAACATTGCGTTACAAAAAAAGAAAGGAAACCTTATGGATATCAATTACGAACTATACAAAGTATTTTACCATGTTGCATCTTCCCTCAGTTTCTCCGAGGCGAGCAAGCAGCTTTTCATTTCCCAGTCCGCCGTATCGCAGTCGATCAAGACTTTGGAGAAAAAGATCGGTCAGCCCCTCTTTATCCGCAGCACCAAAAAAGTCCAACTGACCCCTGCCGGTGAACTGCTCTTACAGCACATCGAACCAGCCATGAACCTTATACGCCGCGGCGAAGAACAGATCCAGAATGTCAACGACACCAGATTGGGACAACTCCACATCAGCGCCAGCGATACCATCTGCCGCTATTTTCTGGTGCCTTATATCCAAAAGTTCCACGAACTCTACCCGGATGTACCCATCCGCATCACCAATGCGACAAGCAAGTCCTGCGTCGACCTCTTGGAGCAGGGAAAGGTTGACATCATCATCACCAACCATCCCAACTCCCGCATGAATACTTCTTATATCACCCAGACCCTGACAACCTTTCAGGATGTGTTCATCGCCAATCCCACACATTTTCCGCAGGTCACCAAGGAAATGACTTTCAAGGAGATCTCCGGTCTGCCTATCCTGATGCTGGATAAAAATTCTACGACCAGTGAATATCTCCACCAGATCTTTTTGGAACATCGTCTAGATCTGGTACCGGCTTTTCAGTTGTATTCCAATGATCTTTTGATCGACCTGGCGCGCATCGGTCTTGGCATTGCCTTTATCCCGGACTACTGCATCAAACATTCCTCAAAGGATCTGACCGTTGTTTCTACAAAAGAAAAACTTCCACCAAGAAGCCTGGTCGCAGCGACACATCCGTCCCTGCCTCTCGGCGCCTCAGCAGAAGCCTTTTTATCTCTTTTGCCAAAAATCATCCACTAGATCTCCAACCGTATGACGATCGCAGATCTTTCCGTCATTCCATTCCCGCGGAAAGGTCTGCCTGTATTCACTTTTTGTAAAACGCTCATCTAAGAGGGCGATCACGCCCTCATCACTTTTTGTCCGAATGACGCGGCCTGCCGCCTGGATCACCTTATTCATGCCCGGATAAAGGTAGGCAAAGGAAAATCCGTCTCTCCCGGTCGCCTCAAAATACTGTTTCATGACTTCCCGCTCATTCCCGATCTGGGGCAGCCCCACACCGACAATGATAGCACCGATCAATTTTTCCTCCGTCAGGTCGATCCCCTCCGAAAAGACACCTCCCATCACGCAAAAAGCAACGAAAGAACGCTCTCTTACTTCTTCAAATTCTTTCAGAAAATCTTCCCGCTCCTGCTCACTCATGCCCGGGCGCTGGCAGATCACGTCACAGGAGCCCAGACTTTTTGCCATAAACTTCTGGCTGATCTCCTCCAACATCTTATAGGAAGGACAAAAAACCATGTAATTGCCCTTTTTCTTTTCCACAATGGCTTCGATATAGTCCGCAAAAGCCAGATATTCCGCAAAAGTTCTCCTGGTATAGCGGCTGCTGACATCCCTGCCGATCAAAAGTGCCCGCTTTTCCTGTTCAAAAACAGAGTCCGCATAAATGGCATAGACATCATCATCACAGCACAAAAGTTCCTTATAATAGCGGATGGGAAGCAGGGTCGCCGAGAAAAAGACACAGGCGCGCGACCGATCCAGCCGCTTTTGCAGCATATAGGAAGGATCCACACAAAAAAGATGCAGGCAGAACTGCCCCTTCTCATCATAATCACAGTAAATGCGGTAGTGCTCGTCAAAGTCTTCGGACAGGTTGACAAAATTGCGCACCTTAAAATAAAAGTCTAAGACCTCGTCACGGTCTACGATATTTCCTTCTTTTTGCAGCAACTCATCCATCGCCGCTGCCGCCCGGAAAAGGGCAAACAAAAAGGAATCCATCTCCTCTAAGACAAGCAGTTTCTCACACTGCCGCTTTAAGACAAGCATTTCCTTGTTGCAGCGCTCCAAGGTATTTTCCAGTTTTTTCCCATAGATCTTTAACTTCTTTTTCATGGCAAGAAAGTCTTCTTTGACCAGAGTCTCCGAATACATGTCTCTGGCACGCTCGACCAGATTGTGTGCCTCATCCACCAGAAAAAGATAGTCGCCCCGGATGCCCTCAGCAAAAAAGCGTTTGAGACAGACATTTGGATCAAAGACATAGTTGTAGTCACAGATGATATGATCGACCCAGGATGCGATATCCAGACTGTACTCAAAAGGACAGACCCGTCTATCTTTTGCCCAGCGCAAAATGCAATCCCGATCCATCATATTTTCTTCCTGCAAAATGTCATAGACGGCATCGTTGACACGGTCAAAATGCCCTTTTGCGTAAGGACAGTCGTCCGGGTTGCAGGATCTCTCCTCCAAAAGACACATCTTATCCTTGGCTGTGATCACGACCGTCTTTCCCTCATAGCCCTGTTCTTCCATCAGAAGAAAGGTATCGTGTGCCACGACACCGGTCGCATTTTTGGCAGTCAGATAAAAGATCTTGTCTCCCATATTCTGCCCCATCGCCTGTATGGCAGGAAAGATGGTAGCCAGAGTCTTGCCCGTCCCTGTCGGTGCCTGTAAAAACAAGGTCTTTTCGCGCATGATACTGCGGTAGACATCCGTTACCAGTTTCTTTTGCCCCTGCCGGTAGGCATAAGGGAATTCCAAACCCCGGATGGACTGCTGACGAATCATCTTGTGGTGAAATAAAAAATCCGACCATTTCTTATAAGAAGCAACGAGTTCCAAAAACCAAGACTCGATCTCATCATAGGAATAATGCATCTGAAATCTGCGGATCTCCTCCGTATCCAAATTGCAATAGGTCATCTGCACGCCGATGGCAGGCAGGGCATGCTGGGTCGCAAAAATAAAGGCATAGCACTTTGCCTGTGCCAGATGCACGGCGTTCGGCTCTGCCATCTGCTCCACATCCAGATAGACACCCTTGATCTCGTCGATCATAACGAACGGCTTTGCCTCTTCCTGCCCTTCTTCAAGATCCATCCGGGGATCTTCTAGAAAACAGCTGGTCTCTTCTAACAAGCCTTCCTCATAAATAATGCCGTCGGCTCTGCCCTCAATGGCAAGATCATACTCCTCATAAGAGACTATGAACTTGAGCGGGATCTCTGCGTGATAATCGGCTCCCGCCCGCCTCTGGATCTTGCGGTGAATTCGGCTGCCTTCCTGCATAGCCTCCATGCGCATCTGCCCGCCATGCCGGTCGTCAATATCACCTGCATTCATCAGAAATTCGACGAGATTGCGGACAGAGATCACGATCTGCGGTTTTAATTCTTCCTCTTGTAAAAGCCTACTGATCTTCATATTTTTAGTATAACATAAAATGCCCCCGGCAGGTAAACCTGCCGGGGGCATCTTCCATACAATTTAGGCTACTGCAAATTTACGAACCGCCTGCACAAAGGTCGGATCATATTTACTGCAAAGTACCCGCATCTCTCGCTTCATCCCCATGCTCATAACACCAAGCAGGGATTTTGCGTCTAAATATATGGCGCCACTCTTTAAATCAATGGCTTCTGGACAAACGGATGCTGCCTGCACGAATTCCTGTACTTCTTTTTCGTCCTTAAGCATTACCTTCAGTTCCATTTTTTTCACTCCTTTTCACTTTAAAACCGCGAAACTACATTCAATGAAAGCGTTTCCAACGTTTCATTTGACCTATTTAAACACAGGTGTTTTCTTTTGTCAAATCAAAAATTCGTGAAAAATATTAAAATTTCGGGTAATATTTACAGTTTTCCTTTGCAGGGTATTTGTCCTTTTGAAGGACAAATGTCGCATTTTGTCGAACATTTAACACTTTGCGCACATTTTACTTAATATTACACAAAGCGTCGATATTCTTCTCTATATTTCTGTTCATCTTGCACAAAATTATGTTTTTTTCAAGATCATATCAAGAATTTTATGCCTTTTTATCAAAAAAGTGCATCTTCCAAAGCAACAAAGACCTGCCCCATGGCTGCCTCGATAAAGAGATCCTTCTCCTGGTTCAACTGCACATGCAGTGGCTCTTTGTTTAAGACAATAAGATGGTTGCCCCGGAACTCATAGACATAGGATGCCGCCGGATAGACATTTAGGGACGTGCCTGCCACGATCAGGGTGTCGGCTTTTCGGATCACATCAACTGCCCCTCTGACTGCATCTTCCGGCAGACCTTCTTCATACAGGGTGACCTGCGGACGGATCATGCCACCGCATTTCGGACATCTGGGAATACCGGTCGTCTCAAAAATATAATTCTCGCCGACTCTCTCTCCGCAGGATGCACAATAATTTTTGTGGGTCGTCCCATGGATCTCATAGACACATTTTGATCCAGCCAACTGATGCAGCCCATCGATATTCTGTGTAACGATAGCATCCAGTTTTCCGATCTCTTCCAACTTCGCCAGCACCCTGTGAGTGACATTGGGTTCAAAGCCCCGGCTATCCATTTTTTGCCGGTAAAACTCAAAGAAAACCTCCGGTTCTCTCATCAGACAGGTATGGCTCAAGAGGTATTCCGGCTGATACTTGTCAAACTGCACATCATGCTGATTGTATAAGCCGTCCTTGCTGCGAAAATCCGGGATGCCGCTCTCAGTCGATACCCCCGCTCCGCCAAAAAAGACAATATGTTCTGACTCTTTGATCCATTCGATAAATTTCGCTATCAATGCTTCCATGGCACTTCTCCCGCTTTATTTTAAGAAACCGGAAATGATCTGTTCCTCTGCTTCTTCTTCTGTCAAGCCTAAAGTCATAAGTTTTATCAACTGCTCCCCGGCGATCTTGCCGATGGCTGCCTCGTGGATAAGGCTTGCCTCTGTCGTTGCCGCAGACAACTGCGGGGTGGCGAGCACATATGCCTGATCCATCAAGATGGAATCACACTCGGTATGCCCTGCACAGCGGTTGTTGCCATTCAAGGTAGAGGTATAATGCTGCTTGCTATGGTCTCTGGCAACGGTACGGCTGACGATATTGCAAGCGCAGTCCTCTCCGTTAAGATCTGCCGTAAACTGTGCATCTGCATTCTGATCACCTGTCGTCATGATGCTGTCATGGATCTCCAGTTTTGCGCGATCACATAAGTCTGCCTCTGTGATACGCAGTGTATCATCAATACCGGAGATCTGGGATGTCTCCATGATCATCTCGGCATCTTCCTTTAAATGAACGATGGTCGTTGGATTCATCAGACGTTTGCCTGTCGTGCCCGGATCTCCCTCGCCGTAATGCTTTTCGATGTAGCGCACCTTAGCACCTTTTTCTACATAAAAGGTATGGATGCCATCGTGACCGCTATCCGCACTGCCGCAGTTGTGGATGCCGCAACCGGCTACGATGGTCACGTCTGCGCCCTCACCGACAAAGAAATCATTATATACCATATCCTTTAATCCCGCCTGTGAAACCACGACCGGGATATGCACGCTCTCATTCTTGGTGCCCGGTTTGATGATGATGTCAATGCCCGGCTTGTCCTCTTTGGTGACAATATCAATATTGGCTGTTGTATTTCTGGCAGAAGATGTGCCATTGGTACGGATATTGTAAGCGCCCACCGGAAGTGCGTCCAGACCGGCAACTTCTTTTAAAATATTCTGTTCAATCGTTCCCACGTCCTTAGTCCTCCTTCATCTTTTCTGTCAGTACACTACAGGTCGAACTCGGCATGCCCATGATCTTTGGCAGAACCTTGTCCTTTGTATCGTACATTTCAACTTTGCCGTCCTTTAAATAAAGAACCTTGTCCGCAATATCCAAGATCCTCTCCTGATGGCTGATAATAAGGATGTTTCCGTCGCTAACTGCCACCATCTTTTCAAAGACATGGATAAGTTTCTGGAAACTCCACAGATCGATTCCTGCCTCCGGCTCGTCAAACAAGGTCAGATCGGAATTTCTGGCAAATGCCATAGCAATCTCGATACGCTTTAACTCGCCGCCGGAAAGACTGCCATCCAGATCTCGGTTGATATAATCCTTGGCACAAAGCCCTACCTCAGACAAGAGATCACAAAGTTCGCTGACTGTCGCATCCTTTCCTGCCGCCAGTGACATGAGATCTTTGATCGTCAGCCCCTTAAAACGGACCGGCTGCTGGAAAGCATAAGAAATCCCACGATTGGCACGATCGGTAATAGACCAGTCGGTAATATCTTCTCCATTTAAAAGGATCCGCCCCTGGCTCGGCTTATTGATCCCGGCAATAACCTTGGCAAGTGTTGATTTTCCACTACCGTTTGGTCCTGTAATCACAACAAAATGATCCTCGATGGTCGCATTGATATGGTCTAAGATCAACTTGCCATCTTCGGTCTCATAACAAATATCCTGTAACTCTAACACCTTTATATCTCCTCTTCTCGCAGGGACGTTCCTTTTGCCACAAGGAGTGTCCCTATTGGCTATTTGCGCCAAATGGGACACTCCTTGTGGCAAAAGGAACGTCCCTGCGGCACACGAAGATATATTACCACATAAAGATAGGAAATACACCCTTTTTATGCCTTTTTTTACGCTCATGTCCTGTATTTTGTACATTTCCCGTATTCCTATATGCATTTAGGATGTACTCCCTATCGCCTACTAAAATAGTATGAAATTAAACTTATATCTGTATGCTGTATTCCATATTTCCATGCACATGATAAACCGTATCGCTTGCCCCAATGACCCGGATCGCCAATTTTTCGGTAGGACAGGTCTCCTCTTTTGTGACAAAGATCTCGATGCCATCCTCTGTCTTTTGCATGGAGAAGTCGATACCGCCTGCTTCATCTTCCAGGCGATACTTTCCATTACCTGCATATAAACACACTTCCAGAGATCTAAATTCCTGATCATTATTCCTGTAATCGGCAAGAAGCGGCACGATACCGCCCTCCTTTACAAAGACCGGTATGCGGTCCAGCGGCACAAAGAGTTCATAGGTATGATTGCCCTCAAAGACCTGACCGGTAAAGAAGTCTGTCCACTTGCCCTCCGGCAGCCAGACACTGACCGGTGCCAATCCATCTTTATTTTGCCTGGTCACAACCGGAGCCACGATCATTTCCGTGCCAAAGTAATACTGGGTCTTTGCCTCATAGGCTTCCTTGCAGTCATGCAGATAATACATAGGCATGACAATAGGAAGTCCTTCCCGCGCCGTCCTGACATTTGCCGTATAAAGATATGGCAGGAGGCGGTGACGCAACTGCAGGAACTTGGTCACGATCTTTTCTGCCTCTGTCCCATAAAGCCATGGTTCCTTGCTCCATTTATCCCGGGTAGAGTGTAAACGGTTGATCGGAGAAAAGACGCCCAGTTGTACCCAGCGGGTATAGAGTTCCGGATTGCCCTTGCTTCCCATATGCCCGCCAATATCATGTGACCACCAACTGTAACCCGTATTTGATGCTGCAAGGGTAAAGTACGGCTGGTAGGCAAGACTCTTCCAACGCACGATAGTATCGCCCGAAAAGCCCAGCGGATAACGGTGGGATCCACACCCGGCATAACGCGAAAGGATAAGTGGCGTTCTGCCATCCCGCCCGGCATCTAAGGTATGATAATGGTTGAGCAGCCACAGAGGATCCAGCCCCTGACGATTGGACTTGCGCCCCTGCTGCCAGTCGATCCACCAGAAATCTACACCTTCTTCTTCGTAAGGATGTAAGACCAGATCAAAATAGGAATCTACAAATGTCCGGTCGGTAAAGTCAAATTCTACCGGCTCCTTGCTTGCCGGATCAATGCCATTCGCCTTTGCCATGGCAGGATATTGCTTTTCAAAATAGCGGATGCCGTCATGGGGATGCAGGTTCATGGTAATAGCAAGCCCCCGCTCTTTTAAGTCGCGAAAGAACTGCTTGTAGTCCGGGAATAAGTCTGTATCAAAGGTATAGCCCGTCCAGCCCCTGCCCCAGAATTTGCTGTGGGTCGTCGCATCCTTTGGCACATTTTTTACCAGATGCCAGTCCATGTCGATGGTGGCAACGGTAAGCGGGATTCCCTTGTCTTTAAACTTATCCATCAGATCAATATATTCCTGCTGCCTATATGCATAGTAGCGTGACCACCAGTTTCCCAGTGCATATTTGGGCAAAAGCGGTGTAAATCCTGTCAAACCGTAAAACTCGCGCAGACCGCCCAGATAATCCTTGCCAAATGCCAGAATATAGCGGTCGATACCGCCTGATCTTCTGGCAGATAAGGTGCCGTTTTCTTCCAGAAGATAGGATGCGGAATCATCGATCTCCGCTACCCCCTCCAGAGAAAAGATACTGTCCGATAATTTGACCGGTCCCTTATTTTCTCCAAATAAAATACGGTCGCCCAAGCCATTATCCAGGGTTCGGAATGTCCCACCCAGCGGATGTACCTGATGGCTGTCTACCCAGTAGTTCTCCATTTTCACGGACACAAGCAGGGTCTCCTTATCCACATGAAAGACCCGGTCTACCGTCGTCACTTCGATATCCAGCATATTATCCTTTACCGAAAAAGACGGGCTGCCAAAATCACGATGCATGATCTTCTGCGTTGCCAGATCCGCAAAGGTATCTCCTTCCACACGCTCCAGACGCAAAATATGGTCTGTAATAATACTCAGACGTATCTGTCCGCTCACATAGGTCTTATTTTCTGCAATAGGTGCAGCCTCCACATAAAAACGATCCATAGAAAAAACCTCCCGCACTCTAAGTTGTCATAATTATACCACAACTTGTGCGAGAGGTCGCAATTTTCAGATATTTTATATATTCTTTTTTGCCAAAGAAAATGCAAAGGCAAGGATCAGCACAATTCCCCATGCCAGCAATAATTCTCCAAAGAGGCGGAACCATTCCACCGGCATCCAAAACTGCCAGATAATGCCATCTGCCAGCCAGCCCCAGTGCTGTTCCATACGCTGTAGCCATATCGATAATGGTATATACGCCATCAATATAGCAGAAGAAATGCAGAATGACCCACATCATACAAAACCCAGGATTTTTCCAGTTTTGTCAGTTTCAGTTTACTCATTTTATACTCCTTTTACCTGCAAAATAATGTATCTGTCACAGGAGATAAGAACTTCATGCCAGCGCACTCATCTCCCATAACAAATAACATTATAAAAGCACCCCTTAGGGTGCTTCTATCTGCGTTTTGTTAAAAGGTTGTAAACTGTCTGTAAAATCGCGGAAATTGCTGTACGCTCCATGTTGGGAAATCCCATAAGATCCTGCCAACGTATTGGGGTCTGTCAGCATAACAGAGGGTCGCTGCCAAGACCATGGATGAAATATATAAAAGATCGATCTCCACGGATGGATACAGGTCTGCGTAAGTATCATGATGCTCATGCAGGGCCTTGACATCAAAGGTAGGTAAGACCATCTTTTGAAATGGGATCTGTTCTAACAGGCATTTGTGCAAAGCACTTTCATACTGCACATGCTCGGCAAGACTGCCTGTAAAATAGCCATTGTGCACATGGGTAAAACTGTCTGCGATGTAATGGGTCAACTTGCCCAGACGGTAAAAATAGATCCCTCCACCCGGCGTCGACCGTTCCAGTTTTTTGATCAGATGATCCATGGTCTGACTGCTGTTCTCATAATTGTGTCCGAAAAACTTTTTATTACCTTTCCATCCATGCAGATAGGTGACCTTGTTGACATCCGGTGCAATTGCCCCATATATGTATGCATTTTTTTCCAGCATGGAAAAACCTCGCAGATACTGCCCTGCGATATGTTCTGCCAGATATTTGTGACTCAATGTTTTCATTTACGCTTTGCATCCCTTTCACACTGCGCCCAGTCCCGCGCTCATCTTTTCTCTTTTTACCTTACATATACCATTATCCACGTTCTCTGTAAAAAAGATACCACCTTTTGTGTAAAAGTCATGTTATTTCTGTGAACAGATGCTATTTAAAATAAGATAAAGCCTCATTTAAGAATCCTGCCTGCTCATTCATCTGTCCCGCCATTTCCGCCACACCATTCATCATGGCATTGAGTTCCTCAATATTGGCTGTCATTTCCTCGGTTGCGGCAGCATTGGAAGAACTTACATCCGTAAGTCCATTACTATTGTCCGTGATATTCTGATTCAAGCAAACCATCTGATCTACCAAGCCCTTGATTTCTTCCGCCTTGTCCGCTGTCCGACCAATCTGATCATCTAAACTAGCAAACTCCTGCAAGACGCTGCTGATCTCCTCTTTTTGCACAGCATTATCGGAAACAACTTCCTGAGATGCCCGCATACATGCCTGACACTCCTCTACTAATTCTGAAATAATCTCTTTGATATTATTTAATTCACCGCTTGTATTATCAGATAGCACACGAATCTCTTCTGCCACCACTGCAAATCCTCGACCGGCATCTCCTGCACGGGCAGCCTCAATGGATGCATTGAGTGACAAAAGATTGGTCTGTCCGGAAATATCTTCAATTACGCCGATGATATCACTGACTTTTTCCACAACCGCATTGACCTTTTCCACACGCTCTGCAATAACGCCAATGCCTTCTTCCATCTTTTCACTGCTACTTTGCATATGATGCATCTTTTGGTTCATGATAGCACTGCTCTCCAATACAGAATGTGTCTGGGTTTCGATATCCAGAACAGAAGCATCGATCGTCTGTGTCTCATCATGCATACTTCCCAGATCCACATTGATATCGGAAATAGAAGTCGCCATATTGGTAGAACCGATCGCAACATCCTCTACTGCCTTACTGATCTCTCCATTGGCAGCCAGAGTCTGTTCGCTGGTATCATTTAATTTGCTGCTGTGTTGTGCCATAGCATCGCTGGTAGCACGAATCTTTTCTACGATACCGCCCAGTGTACCCGTCATATCTTTTACACTGGTTGCCATCATGCCGATCTCATCATTGGTAATTTTAATACCGGAAAAATCGGCATTCATATTACCATTGGCAACCTCCTCAATAATACCGCTTAAGGTCACAAGTGGCTTTACCAGCCTTCTGCCAAAAATAAGTGCCGCAATGCTGGCCAGAATAATGAGTACGATCAAAATACCAATGGCTGTCCTTGTTGTGGTATTGATTCCGGTAAGTGCATCATCTTCATCCGCACTGACAACAACAATATTGTTATTACCAATAATGGAATATCCGGCATATTTTTCTACTCCATTAAAATCATAGGTCACAACCGCATCTTTTGGATGCTCTCCCTCTGCCAATTGCTGTACCAAACCTTTGACGACTGTATTCTCTACCGGATTGCCTACCTTATCCTCCGTCGGATGATATAACATGGTGCCATTTTCATCGACCACATAGACATAGGAACTCTCCATCCCTTTTACACCGACATCGTCTAAGATAGCGGCATAGCCATCATAATCCAAATCATCTTTGCCACTTTGTTCAATATCCGTCTCAATCAACTTCGCATAAGAATCTACCATATCCAGCATGCTATTTTGCACCGCCGATCTGATGTATTTTCTACTGCTGGACACCAGTACACTCAGACAGATAATGTTAGATAGAATAACCATGATCAGCACAAGTGCATCAATTTTTACCGCGATCGTTCCTCTCTTTTTTGCTTTACTTTCTTTCATCTTTCATTCCTCCATACATCCTTTATATCTTAATGCCCTATGCCTGATCCGGACTATGCCCCGATGCCCCCACGGGATCCATGCCATCCAGCGTTTCCATATCATCATAAGACAATTCAAAATCAAAAATCTGCATATTCTCCGTCATCCGACTCGGTGTGACCGTCTTTGGTAGTACAACAATATCGTGTTGGTGTTCCCAGCGAAGTGCAATCTGTGCTACTGTTTTGTCGTATTTATTTGCCAAGGACAGCAAGGTCGGGTCATCAAAAATGCGTCCTCTGCCCAAAGGACTCCACGCTTCAACAATAATCCCCTGTTTCTGGCAAAAATCCACAGTTTCTCTCTGTAAAAATCCAGGATTGATTTCTATTTGATCCACCATAGGAAGCACTTCCATCTCCAAAATCGTCTCTAAATGCCGCACCAAAAAATTTGACACGCCGATGGCTTTCACTTGTCCGCTCCGATAAATATCGATCATGGCTCGCCAAACCTGCCGATTTGTCTCCTTCCAATCTGGGTCAAAAGCGTCCGATGCCGGCCAATGTACCAAATAGAGATCCAGATAGTCTAATCCCAAATTCTCCATGGTCTTTTCAAAAGATGCCATCACCTTATCATAAGTATTTTCTGTTTTCCAAACTTTACTGGTCACAAACAGATCTTTTCTTGCCAGACCCCCTTCTGCTATCGTGTCCCGGATAGCCTGACCAACCGCAACTTCATTTTCATAAAAAGCCGCTGTATCCACGTGCCGGTATCCACGACAAATTGCCTCTGTTACAGATTCTTTTGCAAGTGTCGGATCCGTGATCTTATAAGTACCAAATCCTAAAACAGGTATCTTTGTTTGATTTAAAAGTGTCATAGTCTGCATAAAAAGAGTCTCCTTTATCTGTATCTAAGCCTCATAATACACATATTGTCCCTTACCTCCCGCCTTGGCAGCGTATAAGGATTTGTCCGCTTTCTTGTAGAGGTCATAATAGCCGCCATCACAGGCGCTGGAAAGACAGATGCCCATACTGACGCTGATGACAAGCCCCTCATACTGGCAGGAAACACTATCAAAGATGCGCTCAACGATATCCTTGATGTCATCCTCCTGCTTGTAAGTCATGAATACGACAAACTCATCCCCGCCGTATCGTGCGGCAATGTCCTGTTCCTCACGGATGCAGCCCTTGAGGCAATCGGATACCTTTTGCAAGACACAGTCTCCGAAATAATGTCCATGGGTATCATTGATCTTTTTGAAAGAATCTATGTCAAAAATGATAAATGCAGCGTCCACGTACTTTTCGTTATCGATCTTGCTCTTGATCAGAAGTTCGCCAGTCACATGATTGTAAAGTCCGGTCAATAGATCCAGTGATGCCTGCTTTTCCAAAGACTCCCGCAGGTAATCCTGCCGATAGCGGTCTGTAACATTGCGCAGGCTGACAATACCGATAATATCTCCCTGGATATTGTCCTTGGTCAGATAGATCGTCTTATTGATCCACATCTCTTCTCCCGTGGAATCCAGGGTGCGGTAATCCTGTCGCAAGAGTGTCTTCCCATCCTGATAAGCCTCCACCATATAAGACGCAGAGGAAAACTTGCGGTATTCCGCCAGCGTATCCTTTGACACTCTGCCCTGCCATCTGGCGCAATATTCATCATAAGCACATGGTGTATGGATGCCTACGGTATTCAATACCCTTACCATGCCATTGGTCTTTTTATCTCTTTGGAAGATCTCATTCTCGATCAGGTTTTTTGAAAAATTGACCTGATATAAGACAACCGATTCAGTCAAGAGAGCATCCCGATACTGTTCCGCAGTCTGTAACATCCGCCTTAATTCCATATTCTTTCGTCGTATGATCTCATCATACTCATAGCGATGGGTCACATCGCGAAAGGTCACCGTGATCTGCCCATGCGCAGGATCCGGCACCAGCATCAGGTTGATCCACCGGTAGCCCTGCTCGATCATAAAACGGAAATCCCTGCTGATCTTGTCTGTCTTTGCCTCTTTTTTCCCTAGCAGAAAAAGAGAATCCTCTGCCAAAACAGATTGTAGATTCTCTTTTTCTTCCGGATGGCAAAGTCCGACCAGACGATCTCTCCAGATGTCACGATCCAAAACGTCATCCGGTCCCCATGCATCCCGTCCGTCATAGATGCAGATGACCTTCTTGTCCGCCAGGTTCAACTGATATATGCCCTCATATTGTTCAGATATCATTGCCAGAACCCTTTTTTCCAGTTCATATCCTTTCCCCATATTGTATTGTCTCCAAATCCTTGCATTTTGCTTTGGAATTATCTATCGCAATATGTATATTATACCATCCTTTATTCGTTTCTCCAACTAATAAGTGTATTTTGTCGTCAAAAAATATACTGTATCTTGTGCTTTTTCCTGCAAAAGATGTATTGGCATCCTGCCATACTTCTTCTGCCACTTCCTTGACCAGTTTTAATTTTGCCCACTGTTCCTCCTCTGTGATCGTCCCCACCTCCGCTACGGTGATGACATATTTTAATTGTTGCAGTATCATGCTTTCTTCTCCTCCATCACATCTTTATCGATCAGTATCTTTTTGAGTTTCTGTGCTGCAGCGTTCATCGGGCGTTTGGCATCGTAGACCAGACAGATCCTGCGCGCCGGGATTTCTTCCTCCAGCCGGATCCCGATCACCTCCTGCGCCATAAGGGCAGGTTCCGCCATCTTTTGTGGCAGAAAAGCCAGTCCCAGATCACTTTTTACCAGAGGCAGTACCTGGTCGCTCGTCGCCACCTGGGTTTCCGGCAAAAATTCCTCTCCCTGCACCCGGAACCACTCATGGTAAAAGCGGTAGGTCGTTGTCTCCTGCCCCAGACAGATCAAAGGATAGCCCCGCAGATCCTTCAACTTCTTATTTTGTCCCAAAAGATCTGAAAACATGGGACCACCGATCAGAATATCCTGAAAATCCTCCAGAGGAACTTCTTTGAGCGGCGCTTCTACCTGTATGGGCGTCGTCACCACGGCAAAATCGCTTTCTCCACTGCGCACCGCACGGATCGCCTGCGGGGTCGAATGGTTGCTGATCTTTAGGCGTACCCCCGGATACTCCCTGTGAAAAACCCGCAGATGGTCCAGAAGAAAGATATTTAAGGCGATCTCACTGGCGCCTATGGAGATCGTTCCGTGTTCCAAGCCTACACAATCCGACAATTCTTCCTCTGCCAGTTGAAATTGCTGCATGGCGGCAGACACCCTGACATAGAGTTTTTCGCCCTCCGGAGTCAGATAAACCCCACGGTTGGTGCGGACAAAAAGGGTGCAATGCAACTCATGTTCCAGACAATTCATAGCCCGGGTCACATTGGGCTGGCTGTTATTTAAGGCATGTGCCGCCTTGGTAAAGTTCTTGTATTTTGCCACATAGTAAAAGATCTTATAATACTCAAAATTGACATTCATAGGCCTTCCTCTATCATATCAAATCATGATTATTATCATATCAATGATATCTTTTATTTATTGCTACCATAAAATTATAATCACATTAGAAAGAGAAAACAACTAAAATAGGAGATGATTTTTATGTCATTGGTATTACCAAGAGAAGAAGAAGTGGAAAATATGTTTTCCAGAATCCTGTCTTCTGACCAGTATTGTGAACGATTGATGGATGCTTTTTACGATCATCTGTGTGATGACAAGCGCACAACGGACCCGGATCCCCATCATTTTGCAGAAGTCCTGCTGGGCGCTTACAAAAACGGTGATGTCAGTGCCTTACTGCTGGAACTGTTTAACCGCAGCATGTTTGACCTTTTAAAGGAAACTTACCTTATCCCGAAGCGTTTTCATGGGAAGAATGGAGAAAATCCTGTCCTTTTGACCGATGTGGACGGAAACCTGCTCAATGACAAGGCAGACCTTGTCTCCAGACATGAATATAAGAAATTCCATGAGATCTATCAGGCGCATCATGCCGCCCCACGTTCCAAACTCTATCTCGCCGACGCCTATGATCTGGTTCGCTACTACACCTCCGGTATGGATATCTGCGAGAAAGCGGAAAACAGGGAGCGCGGCATCCTCATCCTCTATGCCCTGCCGGATACCAAAAAATTAGGTCTGACCGAAGCCCAGGCTTATGATGTAATCTGGTCGACTTTCCATGATATTCAGGAAGAAGCCTATTCTGCTATTGTATATTACGGACAGGAAACCGGCATCCGCTCCGGCAAATCGTTTGATGAACTCGGCGTCCTGCTTCCCATCCATCAGTTTGAAAATAAGATGCTGCAGCACCTAAGTGTGATCGACGGACTGGTACTTTCCTGCCGTGAAGAAATGATAAAGACTGCCGGCAGTGACAGTCTGGATCTCTAGGAAAAGAGGCAGCATGATGAATACATTACAAGCCCAACCCGGCATCAAAAAAAACCATATGGATATTTTATGGCATGACTACAGCGACCCCAACGATACCATGTCGATCATCTCTGCCACACTGCCTGCCAAGGCATCTGTCATCGGGCGTGTCGGCATCATGATGTTAGCATGCGGAACCGGAGCCTGGCGTGTCCGCAGTTCCATGAATACCCTATCCGAACTCATGGACATCACCTGCACAGTGGACATTGGACTCATGTCGATCAACTATACCTGTATTGACGGAAACGACAGTTTCAGCCAGTCTCTCTGCCTGACCAATACCGGGGTCAACACTTCGCAGTTGAACCGTCTGGAAAAGTTTGTTTCCAATTTTTCCAAAAACGAACGACAGCAGACCTGTGAGCAGATTCATTCTGCTCTGGATGATATCGAAAAAATACATGGCTTATACTCACCACTCACACTAGCCGCCTCTGCCGCTCTAGCCTGCGGAGCCTTCACTTTTCTGCTGGGCGGCGGCATTGTGGAAATGCTCTGCGCCTTTGTCGGCGCGGGCATCGGCAATTACATCCGCTGTAAACTGTCCAAGCACCACTTTACCTTATTTTTGTGCATCATTGCCTCCGTTTCCGCCGCATGCTTGTCCTACACGCTTTTATTAAAACTCTTAGAGGTCATCTTTGCGGTACGGCTGGAGCACGAAGCCGGCTATATCTGCTCCATGTTATTTATCATTCCCGGCTTTCCTTTCATTACAAGCGGTATCGATCTCGCCAAACTGGATATGCGATCCGGCACCGAGCGTCTGGTCTACTCGCTGATCATCATTACGGTCGCTACCATGACCGCATGGATCCTGGCTATGTCTTTGGGCTTACAGCCTATGGACTTTTTGCCTTTGAACTTAGTCCTCTGGCAATGGATCCTGCTCCGCCTGCTCGCCAGTTGCTGCGGGGTCTTTGGCTTTTCCATTATGTTTAACAGTCCCGTGCGACTGGCACTTGCCGCCGGTCTGATCGGTGCCATTTCCAATACCGTAAGGCTGGAACTAATCGACCTGCTTGCCCTGCCACCTGCCGCTGCAGCCTTTATCGGGGCTTTTATCGCCGGTCTCTTAGCCTCCACCTTAAAGGGATTGGCAGGCTATCCGCGTATCTCCCTGACCGTGCCATCCATTGTCATCATGGTTCCGGGGCTTTACCTTTACAAGGGCTTTTATAATCTTGGCATTATGAACCTGACGGCTGCGGCTTCCTGGCTGGCATCCGCACTCCTTGTCATCTTAGCCCTGCCTCTTGGGCTGATCTTTGCCCGCATCCTCACCGACAAAACCTTCCGCTATTGCACCTAGATACCACAGAGATACCACAGGGACACTCCTTATGGCAAAAGGAACGTCCCTGTGGCGCATAAAAGATCTACAACTTGGCAACACTAAAAGTAGTTGAAGTTGGAGGTCTTTTTTATGAGCACATACAAGGTTGAGATCTGCGGTGTCAACACTGCCAAACTGCCCTTACTATCCGATGAAGAAAAGAATGAACTTTGGGATAAGATAAAAGCAGGGGACGCGCAGGCACGCGAGACCTATATCAAGGGAAATCTGCGCCTAGTGCTCAGTGTCTTAAAACGTTTTTCCGGTCATGGGGAAAATCTGGACGACCTCTTTCAGATTGGCTGCATCGGGCTCATCAAATCCATTGACAATTTTGACCCGACTATGAATGTCAAGTTTTCTACCTATGCTGTTCCCATGATCATAGGCGAACTCCGCCGTTATCTGCGTGACACTTCCAGCAGTATCCGCATTTCCCGTTCCCTGCGCGATACCGCTTACAAAGCAATCGTTGCCAAAGAAAATCTCCTGCGCACCAGCGTAACAGAACCTACCATGGACGAGATCGCCGCTGCCGCAGGCATCCCGGTGGAAGATATGATCTATGCCTTAGATGCCATGCAAAGCCCCCTGTCCCTCTATGATCCTATCTACAATGATGGCGGCGATACCTTATATGTCATGGATCAGATCAGTGACAAAAAAAATAAAGAAGAGAACTGGGTCGAAAGTCTCTCCTTAAATGATGCCCTTGGAACCTTAAGTCCAAGAGAATCCCATATCATAAAATTGCGTTTTTTTGAAGGGAAAACCCAAATGGAAGTTGCCTCTGAGATCCAGATCTCCCAAGCCCAGGTTTCCCGCCTCGAAAAAAACGCCTTAAAATCCATGGAGCACTATCTTACCGGCTCCACTTGTCGCTCAAAGCATTGATCTGGTCGGCAAATTTTGCCAGATCCTTATTCGCCATGCCCTCGCAGTCCCGGATCACGCGCATAAGCCGCTCTCCTGCGGCAAGCAGTCTGGCGAATACATTGGAAGATGCCTTGGAGGATGGCGTCTTCTTTTGTTTTACCTGTCGACTGCCCTGCTCCAAGCAGGCTCCGGTCAGAAGATCAAAGCGGTCGCCGGAATAAGGTGCATACGCCTCATAGCCGTATTTTTCATGGATGGCATCTGCAAAAGAATCACAGACAGCATCCTCCCCATGTACGACAAAGACCTTCTTTGGCGCCTTTTCAAAGCCGCCCATCCAATCCAGCAATTTATTCTTATCGGCATGACCACTGATCCCCGGCAGATTTTCAATCCGTGCCTCCACATGGACAGTCTCACCAAAGAGTTTGACCTCCTTAGCCCCATTTAAAAGGTTAAAGCCTAGAGTCCCCGGCACCTGATAGCCCACAAAAAGAATGGTAGATTCCGGTCGCCAGAGGTTGTGCTTGAGATGGTGGCGGATACGGCCTGCCTCACACATACCGGATGCCGAAATAATGACCTTTGGCTTCATGTCAAAGTTGATCATCTTGGACTCATCACTGGTCACTGCCATCTTTAAACCCGGAAAACGGATCGGATTCTTGCCCTCGGCGATCAACCTCTTTGCTTCCTGACTAAAACATTCCGATACATTATCATGAAAGACCGCAGTTGCCTCCACCGCCAAGGGACTATCCATATAGACCTCAAAATCCTCTAAATCAGACAGCATGCCCTCCTCTTTGATCCTGCGGATAAAGTAGAGCATTTCCTGTGTCCTGCCAACGGAAAATGCCGGTATGACCAGATTGCCTCCCGCCTGAAACGTAGATCGCATGATCTGTGCCAAAGCCTTGGCAAAATCGATCGGCGCCTCATGCAAGCGGTCTCCATAGGTGGATTCAATTAACACATAGTCTGCCTCTTTTAAGTATTCCGGCTCCTTAATGAGCGGTCGGTTTCCCTGTCCGATATCCCCGGAAAAAACCATCTTTCGCTTTTCATTTCCTTCTGTCAGCCAGACTTCAATGGACGATGATCCCAAAAGATGTCCGGCATCTACAAAGCGGACCGTGATCTCATCGCAGACCTTGATCGTCTCATGGTAATGCACCGGCACAAATTGCTCCAAGACACCTGCGGCATCCTCAACCGTATATAAAGGTGTGACCTCCGGCCTTCCGGCACGTTTTGCCTTACGGTTCTTCCACTCTGCCTCAAAAGTCTGGATATGTGCGCTGTCCTTTAACATGATGTTGCAGAGTTCACACGTCGCCTCTGTCGCATAGATCTGCCCCCGGAAACCATGCGCATACAAAAGTGGCAAAAGCCCCGAATGGTCGATATGTGCATGGGTCACAAAGACATAATCAATACTGCTCGCCTGTACCGGGATCTCTTGGTTTTCATAGATATCCGGCCCCTGCTCCATGCCGCAGTCCACCAAAAACTTCTTATCGCCCACTTCCACATAATGACAGGAACCTGTCACCTCATGGGCTGCCCCCAGAAATTCAATGATCATACCTTCTCCTCCGTTTCGTCAGAAAATTTCCTGTTCCATATTCATATTATATAACATTTTTCCAAAAAATCACACTACTTTCATACCATTTTCCTGCCGTGCCATCTCCCGATGCAGCCGCTTCATGATCTTTTTTTCCAGACGGGAAATATAGGATTGGGAAATTCCCAAAAGGTCTGCCACCTGCTTTTGCGTCAGTTCTTCCCCATCTTTGCTATGTAGCCCGAAACGCAGTTCAATGATCATCTTCTCCCTGCCGTTTAAGGTCTTTAATGCCTGATGTAATAGTTTGAGATCTGCCTGCGTCTCCAAATCCCGGTAGATCACATCCTCGTCCGTGCCTAAAATATCCGACAAAAGAAGTTCATTTCCATCCCAGTCCACATTGAGGGGTTCATCAATCGAAACCTCCAGTTTCTGCTTGTTATTTTTACGCAGATACATAAGGATCTCATTTTCAATACAGCGCGACGCATAGGTCGCCAGTTTGATGCTCTTGGAGGCATCAAAGGTATTGATTGCCTTCATCAGACCGATCGTGCCGATGGAGATCAGGTCTTCGGTTCCCACCTTGGTATTATCAAATTTCTTGGCGATATAGACGACCAGACGCAGGTTATGGGCGATCAGTTTTTCCTTTGCCTCCTTATCCTGATGATCCTGCATAGCCTCGATACATGCCTGTTCCTCTCTTGCATTCAAAGGTTCCGGAAGCACCTCACATCCACCGATGTAAAGCAATTCCAGTTTCTCTCTCGTAAGCCATCGAAACAATAAACGCATATGCTCACTCCCAACAAAAATCTTTATGTAATATCATCTGGTAATTTTTCCCCTGAAACAAGGATGCCTTGCCAAATCCCAGCAGGATCTCTTTCTGGCTGACCATTTTTCCCGCCTCTTTCATCAGGAATTTATCTGCTGCCACGATCTCCATAAAATCCTGCCCTGCCACCGTCTCATAGGCGATCAGACGCATCCGCTCTGCCGGGATCTTCCATTTCTCCTTATAGTTTTCCGACACCACGCAAACCGGTCTGCCACTGATGGGGTCACGCAAGAGATTTCCGGTATCGGCGAGTGCCTGCATTTTTTCCACATGCCCACACACCAGGATCGCCACTTCCCGCTGCTCTCTTTTCCTTGCCTGTAAGATCGATGCAATGACCGTAAGCAAAAAAAACAAAGCACATGCCAGAGGCAATAAGAAATCCCGGATCTCCGCCGGCAGATACAGATCCAACAGGGACACCAGCCCGCCCAATCCTGCATAAACGATCAGCAGGTGAAAATAAAGGACTGTCAATGCCTTAGGGGCTGTCCTTTCAAATGCCAGTAACAGCATGAGTGGATTGACAAGAAAAACGACAAAAATGACATAGCCCCAAAAGGAATGTAAAAACAGATATGCCAGACAGCCAAGCCCCGTAGCAAGCAGGCTCGCTAAGACCAGCCTTGGCACCGACATAGATTTTTCCTGCCAGATCGCAAGGGCTAGAAGACTTGCCAGATCCAGCATAAGATTTTGTAGAACAAGAACATCCAAATAAACGACATAAATAAAAAGCCACCTCCTTTTGATAAGATCAATTATAAGGAAGTGGCTTTATAAATTCTGTCGAAACGAGCCTGCTAGATTATTTTCTTGTGTTCTTTAAAAATTCAGGAATCTTGATGTCTTCCTGCTTGACTGTGCTGGTCGGCTGCTGTGGCTTGGTCAGTGGTGGGAAGTTGCCCATACCGCCTCCTACAGATGCTCCACCAGCCTGTGATGCTGCCGATGGTCTCGGTGCCTGTGTCGTAGGCTGTGTATGTACGCCTGCGCCAAATCCGCTGACGGATGGCTTTGGTGTGCCAAGCCCGCTGGCATACTGCATATTATTTAAGAGAGAACTGCCCATAGATGGCTTTGGTGCTGCTGCCGGTGCGTCCTCTAAGCCTGTAGCAATGACTGTGATCGTTGCTTCATCCGGCTTGGACTCATCATACTTGGCACCGAAGATGATATTGACAGAATCTCCTGCAAGATCCTTGACATAAGTAGATGCTGCATTGGCATCCATAAGAGAAATATCTCCGGAAATATTGATAATGACATGTGTTGCGCCATTGATGGTCGTATCCAAAAGTGGACTCTCTACTGCCATACGAACAGCCTCTGTTGCCTTTTCGTCACCCTTGGCTGTACCGATACCGATATGAGCAAGACCCTTGTCCTTCATAACAGTCTGGACATCTGCGAAATCCAGATTGATCAGAGCCGGCAGATTGATCAGGTCTGTAATACCCTGTACTGCCTGCTGTAATACTTCATCTGCCTTCTTGAGTGCTTCCGGCATAGTCGTTCTGCGGTCTACAATCTCTAATAATTTATCATTCGGGATCACGATCAAAGTATCAACATTTTCCTTGAGTCTCTCAATACCGGACTCTGCGTTGACCATACGTGTCTTTGCTTCAAACTTGAATGGCTTGGTCACAACACCAACGGTAAGGATGCCCTGCTCCTTGGCGATCTTGGCAACAACCGGTGCTGCACCTGTTCCGGTTCCGCCACCCATACCACAGGTAACGAATACCATATCTGCGCCCTTGACATTGGCTGCGATCTCCTCTGCGGTCTCCTCTGCTGCTTTCTGACCGATCTCCGGCTGTGCGCCTGCACCAAGACCCTTGGTCAGTTTCTCACCGATCTGGATCAATGTCGGTGCCTTGCAAAGGGAAAGTGCCTGCTTATCTGTATTGATCCCGATAAACTCAACACCTGCGATATTCTCATCAATCATTCTATTCACAGCGTTATTTCCTGCGCCACCTACTCCGATCACGATAATCTTGGCACTGGTATCCGCTTCATTCGTCATTATTTCAAGCAAGGTCTTAATCCTCCTTCTTCCTATCTCAAAATCTATGAGTAAACCCATAAATCCTATTCTACAAACCCATATAGATTATAATATATAAATTTTATTCATTTATCAACCTATTTTTCAAAAAAATTGAAATTTATACAGGCTATTCTTTTGGTCTTTCAAACACAATATCTGTGTTATCCGGTGTCCAGTTTTCTAAATGTAGTGTCCCGCTTTGTCCTTCCAGATTTGGCAGGATATGTGGCAGACGCATGATCTTTTCTTCCACGTTAGTATCATTTCCCACACAGATCAGAATACTTCCGTAAACGACCGTAATGCGGCCTCTTTCATCAAAAGAAAGGCTGCTGATCGCAATGTCGTACTTCTTTAAGATCTTTAAAAGATTTAACATGAAAGATAGCTGGTCTTTTTCCAGCCCGACCTTACTGCCGACCTTTGCCTTATCCAGGGTGATCCCGGACACCTGCATCACATTTTCAATGACGCGGTCCGACACCTCCACCACTTTTCCGTCTTCATCAAAGTAAGCCATACGGTTGTCCGAAAGCAAAACGCATCCGAAAAGTTTCTTTTCCGTCACGTCGATCTCCAACTTGTCATAGCCCTTGATCTTTACCTTGATCGCGGACACAAAAGGAATATCGGTCTTTGGCTTGATGAGGTTCTTGCCCCAGGCATAGACCGTATTCTTGGAATAGGAGTCGTCCAGTACCAACTGCTTGATCTCCTCCTCCGTATAGACGGTATTGCCTTTGACCGTCACCGTATGCACCGTACAAAAAGCATAGATCGCCATAGCTGCGACAAGCAGGCAGATGATCACACCCAGGACTATATTAAAAAAGTAAAAGCGGAACTTGGAAAATTTCTTCTTTTTTTTCTTTGGGATCTCTTGGTTGTTTCTTCCTTTTCGTTTCATCAATCACAGTCTCCATCCTCTTTCTATCCTAAGTCTCCACATGCGCACTCTTTGACACGCTGAGGGCTACGCCCATCTCCGCGATCAGAAACATGATGGAGGTTCCTCCATAACTGACAAAAGGAAGCGTAACACCGGTGTTTGGCATGGAATTGGTCACAACGGCAATGTTTAAGATAACCTGTAAGGCGATATGCACCATAATGCCGATCACCAGATAGGATCCAAACATGTCTTTGGCATTGGTCGCGATCAAAAGCAGACGCCACAATAAAAGAATATACATAAGTATCACACAGATGGCTCCGAAAAGTCCCAGTTCCTCACAGATGATGGAAAAGATCATATCATTCTGCGCCTCCGGGACAAAGCCCAGTTTCTGGATACTCTCGCCCAGCCCCTTGCCAAAAAGTCCGCCGGATCCGATCGCATACAAGCCCTGCAGGGTCTGATAGCCGGTGTCGTAATTTTCCGGGTGTAGCCAGATCTGCACACGCTCCTGCCGGTATGTTCCAAAAATAAAGACAACCGCCAGTAAAGCAACGCCCACAAAAGCAAGGATAAACGGTGCCGTCTTGGGACTGGAAATAAAGACCATGATAAAGGCGATCCCCACAATAATGATGGCGGTACTCAGGTTGTTATAGGCAACCACCACAAAGATAGGCAAGATCGTTGCCAGCAGTTTTATATTGCCCTTGAAGGTGCGCATAGCCATCGGTCGTTTACTGATTACCGTTGCCAGATATAAGATCACGGCAACCTTGGCCAGTTCGGACGGCTGGAAGGAAAATCCTGCAATGTTGAGCCAGCGGGAGGATCCATGACTACTGGTTCCCACAAAGTTTACCGCCAAACACAGAACCGTCGCCAAAAGATACGCCACACCCGCAAATTTGGCAAAAAAATGGTAATCCAGTTTGACACAGATATAAAGCAGAACAAAACCAAGTCCTGCTGACATCGCCTGTCTTTTCAGATAATAAATGGAACTGCCGAACTTCAAGGTTGCATTATAGGCACTGGTACTATACAACATGACAAGACCAAAACCTAAGATACATATGATCATCAGCAGTAAAGTATAGTCGATATATTTGGTTGTTCCGGTGCGCTTTCTTTTCTTTTTTTGCGCAGTCACGGCTCTCTCCATGCATTACTCCTTTAGATTTCTTACATATGCTTTAAAGATGTCTCCACGCTGTTCGTAATTGTCAAACATGCCCCAACTTGCACATGCCGGTGATAAAAGAACAGCCTCGCCCGGTTCTGCTGTCTCATAGGCAATGTCTATGGCTTCCTCTAAAGAATCCGCAAAGACATAATCATGAAAATCATGTGCATCGGCGCAGACCGCGATCTTCTTCGCCGTCTGTCCGATCAGGACCAGTTGCTTGACCTTGCCATCAAAACTATCGATCCACTCATCATAAACGGACTCCTTGTCATAACCACCACCGATCAGGACTGTCCTGCGGTTCATGGCACAGATGCCCTTGATCGCGGCATCCGGGTTGGTTCCCTTGGAATCGTTGTAAAAGGCAATGTCATTCTTTTTGCAGACAAACTCGATACGGTGTTCTACTGCATGAAAGTCTCTCAGTCCCTCCCGGATAGTCTCCATCGGCACGCCCATGCCATCGCAAAGTGCAACCGCTGCCATAACATTTTCATAATTGTGTGCACCTAAGATATTGAGTTCTTCCACCGAAATAATATGCTCGGTCTTTCCATTTCTTGCCCACAGGATCTCATTTTCCTGTAGATAGAGCCCAGCATCCAAAGTCTCGGTGCTGGAAAACAAGACGACTTTTTGCTCTAAGGTCTTTCCAAAGGCACGCAGGACTTCATCATTATAATTGAGCACACACAGATCATCCCTGGTCTGGTTCTTTACGATGCTCTCCTTGGCGGCAATATAATTTGCCATGGTATGATGGCGGTTCAGATGATCCGGCGTGATATTTAAGATCGCAGCCGCTTTCGGTGCAAACGTATCAATGGTCTCCAACTGGAAACTGCTGATCTCTGCCACAACAACCGTATCGTCTGTCGTCTCCTCTGCCACGCTCGTATAAGGAATACCGATATTTCCAACGACTGCCACATGTGCAAAATGTCTTGCCATGATCTGACCGACCAAGGTTGTTGTCGTCGTCTTACCATTGGTTCCGGTAATGGCTACCACGTGCCCCTTGCCAAGGACATATGCCAGTTCGATCTCGCCCCAGATGGTCATGCTCAAAGCTTTCATCTTTTCTACCAAAGGAATATCCAGCGGCACGCCCGGGCTCAAAACGGCAATATCAAAGGACTTTAACATATCCTCCGATACATCCCCCAGGATCAGTTCCACCGGTGTCAGTTCCGGGTTCTTGCTGCGGAATGCTGCCACATCCAAAGCCTCATTGCCATCCTGTATATATACCTTTTTTGCATGATGCAGCAAGAGTTTTGCTGCTGCCACGCCACTTTTTCCTGTTCCTACGACAAGTACTGTCTTATTTGAAATATCCACAATCTGCCTCCTGACTTTTCTCGTTTAAAGTGCTGCATATCCGATCAGGCAAAGCAGTGCCGTGATGATGGAAAATACGGCTACAACTCTGGTCTCTGACCAGCCGGAAAGTTCAAAATGATGATGGATCGGTGCCATCTTAAAGATACGTTTTCCGTGTGTCAGTTTAAAGAATGTCACCTGGATGATCACGGATAAAACCTCTACCAGATAGATCAGACCCACGATCAGGATAAAGAGTGGCATCTGTAACATATAAGCCGTTGCTGCCACAAAACCGCCCAGTGCCAAAGATCCGGTATCTCCCATAAAGACACTTGCCGGGTAGACATTAAAGAGCAAAAATCCTAAGAGTGCTCCCACGACCGCACAGGTCACCGGCTCGATCCCACTGTTCATCCCTACGGCTACCACCGTAAAGAATACTGCAACCAATACCGTTACCGAAGATGCCAGACCATCCAGTCCGTCTGTAAAGTTGACACCGTTGACCGTACCGATCACGGCAAAATACATGAGCGGAATGGCAAGCCAGCCCAGATCAATGTAATGTCCGCCGGAAAACGGCACCAGCATGGTCAAAGAAACATCCGTGTAACGCACCAGATATACGGCAAAGATCGTTGTCACCACGATCTGTAAAAGCATCTTCTGCCATGCCAAAAGTCCATCCGAACGACGCAGAACAACCTTTAAATAATCATCCAGAAATCCGATAACGCCAAAACCTACCGTAAGAAATACGATCGGTATGATCTTGGGATAACGTGACACATAAAAAAGAGATGTGATCACGATCGCTGCCAAAATGATCAGGCCGCCCATGGTCGGCGTTCCTGTCTTGATCTGATGCGACTCCAACTCCTCACGCTCCGTCTGTCCAACCTTGAGTCTTCGTAAAAAAGGAATAACAATAGGTCCTAGAATCGTTGCTATCCCAAATGAAATAAGTACCGGAAATAAAATTTTTTCAACCATAACGACTCCTTGTTTATTATGCATTCTTTTGCAAATTTCATTTTTTTCAACTAAATAGTATAAGTGTTTTGGCACTATTGCGCAACTGCACTATCCGTATTTTTTTCGGTCTCTTCCACGCCCAGATAAGGCAGGATATTTTCAAACAACTGGCTGCACACCGGTGCCGCGATCGTGCCGCCATAATAAATGCCTTGGGGCTCATGGATAATAACGATGGCTAAGACCTCGGGATCCTCTGCCGGGGCAAACCCGATAAAGGAAGCGATATACTTTCCGCTCCCGCGGGGAAGCATCTGCGATGTCGCCGTCTTGCCTCCTACGGCAAAGCCTGCGACCTGACCGTTCTTACCGGTCCCCTCCGCTACCACCTGATGCAAAAGACCTCGCAGGATCTCAGAGGTCTCCTTTGATACGACACTGCCTTTGTCCTTGGTCTTGTAAGTTCTTGTCACCTTGCCATCGCGATCCCGGCAGGTCAGTGCGATATGCGGGGTGACGCGCTCTCCCCCATTGATCAGAGAGGACACTGTAGATGCCATCTGTATGGGCGTTAATTGAAAAGACTGACCAAAGGAAATGGTCGCCAGTTCCACCGGACCTACATTTTTTAACTGGTGCATGATGGTCGCTCCTTCGCCGGGCAGGTCGATCCCGGTCGTCGAAAGCATCTGGAACTGTTCAAAATAATGAAAGAAACGCGGCGCTCCCAGGCGCAGTCCCAACTGGATAAAGACCGGATTGCAGGAATTCATGATGGCATGGGTAAAATCCTCGCTCCCATGTCCCGTTGTCTTGTGACAACGGATCCGCGTATCCTCCACCGTGATACTGCCATTACAGTAAAAGGATTCCTCCGGCGTGACTACCCCTTCTTCCAGTGCCGCAGCCGTTGTGATAATCTTGAAAGTCGATCCCGGTTCATAGGTATCACTGATACAGATATTGCGCCACATCTCATTTAAAAGATCGGTCTTCTCCCCAGTCTGCCCCGCCATGTATTCCGTTAAGGTAAAAGGTTCCTGCAGGGAAAACTCCGGTACGTTGACCATGGTATAGATCTCCCCATTTTTCGGATTCATGACAATAATCTCCACACCGGATGCCTGATGGCGCTGCATGGTCTGTTCTGCCAACTGGGTGGCGAAACGTGAAATATTGTAGTCCAGCGAGACATAAAGATCATCCCCTGCCTCCGGTTCCAGCCGAACCTCCCCCAGTTCGGCGACCTCCACGCCTCTGGCATCCGTATAGGTCAGAATCTTTCCATCCTCTCCCTGCAAAGCCTCATCATAATAAGCCTCCAGCCCGATGATGCCCTGATTGTCGCCACCGGTAAAGCCTAAGACCTTAGATAAGATGCGGTCATAGGGATAATAGCGCTTGTAGTCATCATCCACCTTGACCCCTGCAAGATCATAGGCACGGATGGCATCCCCAATGTCTTTTTCCACATTGGTCTTGATCTTTTCGATGGAGGACACCTTTTCTACTTTCTTTCGTATTTCTTCCTCCGTCAGCCCCAGTTCCTTAGTCAGGCAGGAAATGACCGCCTCCGGATCCTCGATCTGGTTATGTATGACGGAAATTGTGCATACCGTCTTATTTGACGCAAGAATTACGCCATTTCTATCAATAATGCGTCCTCTTGCCGCCTTCACCTTGCGCTCCCGCTGCTCCACCTCTACCGCCAGTTCCGCGTAATGGCTTGCCCGAAAGATCATCAGATAGCCTACGCGCAGCCCTAAAGCCAGCAAAACGACGATAAAGGTCCCACCGATCAGTTTTGCCTTTCGGTGGGAGTACACACGCAATCGTTCCATGCCAAGCCTCCATAAAACGCTTTATCACATTTTATTCTGCTGCCACAGAATCCATACGTTCAATATTCATATAAGGTAAGATTTGTGAAAAGATATTCTTTGCAATGTAGGAGGATTGTGAGCAATGTGACTGGTCTGCCACATGCGGCTCATCCACGACCACATAGACCACGACCTGAGGATCGTCTACCGGAGCAAATCCGATAAAGGATACCACATAGTTACCGGATCCACGCGGCACTTTTTCCGCCGTACCGGTCTTACCACCGATAGCATAGCCCTCAACTGCTGCCTTGGCACCGGTTCCCTCACTGACGACTGTGTACATATAGTCGCGCAGGGTGTCACTGACTTCCTGGGAAACCGTCTCCTTGGTCACGACCGGACTGATCTCCTGCACGGTATTGCCAGAGCCATCCACGATCTTTTTTACCACATGCGGCTGATAGATATTGCCACCATTGATCAGGGAGCAAAAGGAGGATGCCAACTGGATCATAGTCACATTGAAGCCCTGTCCGAAAGAAGAAACGGCAAGGTTTGACTCCGTCCGCGCCAACTGTTCCTCACTAAAGATCAAAGATGCCGTAGATGCCTCACCCGGCAGGTCGATGCCTGTCTTTTGTCCGAACCCGTATTCCCTGCTGTATTTGGCAAAGTTGGCAGGTCCGATGGCGCGCACCATCTGCATCAGGGCATCGTTGCAGGAATCCCTCAGAGCCCCACGCAGGTCTTCAGTACCATGACCGCTACGGTTGACACAGTGGATCTCATGTCCGCTGACCCACTCGCTACCATCGCAGATATAGGTCTCATCCCCACGCAGGCTGCCGGAGTCCAGTCCCATAGCCTCGGTAAACGGCTTAAAGGTAGAACCCGGTTCAAAGGTATTTGAAATCGTATAATTCTGCCAGAGTTTATTGAGTTGGTTCATCTTGTCTTCATCCGACATTCCCGCCAGTTCTTCCTCTGTAAAGTATGCACTCAGATCCTTTGGATTATTCAGATCAAAGTTCGGATAGGATGCCATGGCAAGCACATCCCCGTTTTGTGGATCCATAACAAGGACTGCCGTATTATTACTGCCGGTCGCCTGTCCTTCCGTCTCCTGCTTCATCTCCTCGTTTGCCTGTAAGATGGCACTCTCCACGATGGACTGGATATTGGTGTCTATTGTCGCCACCAGAGAATAGCCGTTTTCCGGTTCAATGACCGTCTGCTCCAGATTGCTGTCAGCATTCAGATACCCATAAGATCTGCCATTGGTACCGTTTAAAGTATCGTTATACTGATTTTCCAAGCCGATCACACCGGTCGTTGCATTAGCAAAGCCGATCATGGCACTTGCCAGCGAATTGTAAGGATAAGTCCTTGTATATTCTTTTTCAAACCAGATCCCCGCGATCTGATCCTTGGTATCTTCGCCGTTCATTAAGGCTTCAAAAGCCGCCTTTTCCTCATAGGAAACATGCTTTGCCAGCACTGTATATTCCCGATCCGGGTTGTCTGTGATCTCCTGATTGACCTGGTCCGCCGTGATCTCCGGGAAGCACTGGGTCAGATAGGCGATGGTAGATGAAATCTTTTCCTCGTTTGCATGCAAGACCTTGCTGTCCAGGATGACATTATAAACATCTACGCTTGTCGCAAGAACCGTCCCCTTGCTATCCACGATGTCACCGCGCTTATACGGAATGATCGTACTGTCATATTCCTGCTGTGAGAGCACGATCTTTTCGTATTTCTCCCCACTCGTGTATTCGATATACATGAGCCGGAAGATCAAAGCCACAAAAAGAATGCATAATACTCCAAAAACAATGTAAAGCTTATTATGCATTCTCCTAAGTAACTTTTTCGGTTTTTTCCTTCTGCTTCTTCGTATCTGTCTAGCCAATCAAAAAACTCCTATCCTATGGAATATTGTGATACTGGTTCATATAATCACTGCTATCCATATCATAATACACGATCTGGTCAGCATTTGCATAGACCATGCCCATCTCATTGATGGCAGCCGTCTTGATGTCGCCTAAATTGGTCGCACTGGCGATGCGGCTCTCGGTCGCACTGTTGGATGCCTTGAGATCAGAAATATTCTGCTCCAAAGCCGAAATATTATCCATATGTGTCGTGATGCTGTTGGTCAGATTGATATAGCCTACAAAAAGACCCACCAATGCAACTGCCACGGATACAATATACATAGAATAGACACGTTTGCGGCGCATGGCTGCCTGTGCCTTGCGTCTTGCCTGTCTTCTCTTTCTTTCTCTTTCTTCACGGATCTCACGCTCTCTGGTATGGCGGTCCGGAAGCGGCTGTTCTACCTGTCGTACGGTATTGCCGTCTGTATAATAATAAGTCTTTACCTCAGTCATAGTCCTCTCCTTTTTCAAACTCCCAACTATCTGCTGCTTGTCCCTCTTTCAAATACACGTAATTTTGCGCTTCGTGATCTGGTATTTTCTTCCAGTTCCTTTTCGGATGGAAGGATCGGTTTTCTTGTGATCACACGTCCTTTGGACTTCTTTCCACATACACATACCGGAAAATCTTTCGGGCAGGTACATGGATCCTGATTTTTCTTAAACGTATTCTTTACGATGCGGTCTTCCAAAGAATGAAAGGTGATGATACAGATCCTGCCATCCTCTGCTAAAAGATCGATAAATGCATCCAGATTCTGCTCCAGCACATCCAATTCCCGATTGAGTTCAATACGGATCGCTTGATACGTGCGCTTTGCCGGATGTCCGCCGGTAATCTGTAATTTTTTCGGGATCGACCGTTCAATGATCTGATTTAACTGTCCTGCTCTTGTGATCCGCTCTTTTTGACGTTCTTTTACGATATTCTTGGCAATGTTCTTTGCAAATCGATCTTCTCCATAGTCTCTGATGATGCGATAAAGGTCTTCCTCGGAATAGTCATTGACGATATCCGCTGCTGTCATCGGATTGTCCCGATCCATGCGCATATCCAAAGGTGCATCCTCGACCATGTAGGAAAATCCTCTCTCCGGTGTGTCTAACTGAAAAGAAGATACGCCAAGATCTAAAAGAATACCGTCTACCTTATCAATGCCAAGTTCGTGAACTCTCTCGACCATGGCTTCATAATTGCTGTGTACCAAAGTCACACGGTCTGCAAATGGTCTTAGTCTCTCGCCTGCGGCTTCCAGCGCATCATAGTCCTGATCGATACCGATCAGGCGTCCTGTCGTCAGCCGTTTGGCGATCTCATAAGAATGTCCGCCACCGCCGAGTGTCCCGTCTACATAGATGCCGTCTTCTTTGATATGTAATTGTTCGATTGTCTCCGGTAAGAGTACCGAATAATGCTTAAAGTCCATCTATGTTCCACTCCTAAATACTCAGTCCCAACTCAGCCATATGCTCTACGATCTCGTCCATGTCATCATAAGAACTTGCATCCGCATAACGATCCTTGTCCCAGATCTCGATCTTGGTCAGAACACCTACTAAGACAACATCCTTTTCCAGTCCTGCAAATTCACGAAGTACCGACGGAATCAGAATACGTCCCTGCTTGTCCACCTCACACATGGCAGCACCCGCAAAGAAGAAACGCATAAATTTACGTGCGTCTTTTGTTGTCAGATTGACTTCGCGGAACTTCTCCTCGATGCGTTTCCATTCTTCCTGGGAATATACGTACAGACAGCCGTCCACGCCTTTTGTCACAACGAACTGATCGCCCAACTGTTCACGAAACTTTGCCGGAACAATAAGTCTGCCCTTGGCATCTACGTTATGACTATATTCTCCCATGAACATAACTGCTGTACCTCCTTTCCCCTAGCATCTTATCCACGAAATTATCCACTTATCCACCACTTCATGACACTATATACCACTTCGCACCACTTTTATGATTATTTTATGGTATTAAAGGGCAAAAAGCAAGCCCGAAAACCTTGTAAAATCAAGGCTTTCGGGCTTGTGGTAGATGGTGGTGGCAAATCCCACTACTATTTCTTGTGTCCTTTTATTTTTAAGCACAAGTTCTTGTGGTTTTGTCCCTTTTTATACGTTTTTCTTCCAGTGTATAAAAATTTTTACAATATTTAATTATAATTTTTGTGCATTATTTTGTTTGGACTTGTGCAGACCGAGGGCAAAAAGGATCAGGGCAACCGCCATCAGAACCAGTGCCAGTGCCTGTGATACCGGAAATCCGGTGACCCACATCTTCAACTGGTCGGTACGCAGTCCTTCGATCCAGAAGCGTCCCAAGCCGTAAAAGAAGAGATAAAAGTAGAAAAACTCTCCGTGAAACTTCTTGTGTTTTGTCATTGCCAGTATAAAGATCAAAAGTGCCAGATTCCAGAGGGATTCATACAAGAAGGTCGGATGTACCTGTACATAGGTCACGCCGTCTGCCACTCTCGCGTGTGCCAGCATCTCCTGCGTGATGTCATCCATGGACCGTACAGCATTTAATGGCAGTTCCATGGCAAAGAGTCCATCCGTGTATTGTCCGAAGGCTTCCCGGTTGAAGAAGTTGCCCCAGCGTCCCAAGATCTGTCCGACCAGAAGTCCCGGTGCCGCCAGATCTGCGAACTGTAGGAATGAGATCTTTTTGATCCGGCACATGATATAGGCTGTCAGGACCCCGGCAAGCACACCGCCGTAAATGGCAAGGCCGCCCTGTCTGATATTAAAGACCGACAGCAAATTATCCTTATAATAATCCCAGGCAAACGCCACATAGTAGATCCTCGCCCCGATCACGGCAAAAATAATGGTAAAAATGCAGATATCCAGACATTGATCCGGGTCCAGTCCGTCTTTTTTTGCCCGATGCAAGATCAGTGATACGCCCAGCAGCATGCCAAGTGCAATGATCATGCCGTAGTAAGCGATCGTGATGCCAAAGACGTTTATATTCTTTCCTACATGTTCCAGATAGATATGTAGGTTTGGAAAATTGATATCCATATTCATTTTAAAAATCCGCCTTTCCTTTTCCTATTTCCATACTCTAGCACATTTTATGCCATAGAAAAAGACCCGCAAAAAAACTTGCGGATCTTTTTCATCTTTTTTCTTATTTCATGGCAAAACTTGCACACATGGTCTGTCCGACACCTGTACTGTCAGCAATATCCACACTTCCCGCCTCACACTTGCCAGAGGCATTGTAATGGCAGTTCTTGGCATCGCAGGTGATCTCTGTCACACCGTCCGGCTCTCCGGCTCTGTTGCAGGCGCATCCGTCTTTGCCCACTTCATAGTTACCGCAATATGTCTCATCACTCTTCTTTGCGCTTGTACCTTCCACAGTGATACCTGCTCTGGCACACATCTTGTCCGCATTGTAACGGCACTCTGTCGCTCTACAATCTAATTGTGTCATACAAAAACTCCTTTCTCGCCATAGGGCGAATGCAAAATAGCAGCCTGCCTTATGCAAGCTACTATAATATTATGTCCTCTTAAATTTCTCCTATGCGACCAGGAAGATTGTATTTTAAAAAGCGCAATTTTAAATGATGAGCATGGCATCGCCAAAACTAAAGAAGCGATATCGTTCCTTTACTGCCTCCTCATAGGCTGCCATGACATGTTTCCTGCCGGCAAGGGCAGAAACCAGCATGACAAGCGTGGATTCCGGCAGATGGAAATTCGTGATCAGTCCATCGATGACCTTGAACTGATATCCCGGATAAATGAAGATATCCGTCCAGCCGCTCTTGGCATGTAAGGTGCCGTCCGCTTCTGCCGCCGACTCCAGTGTTCTCGTGCTGGTCGTCCCAACAGAAATGATACGTCCGCCGTTTTTTCTGGTCGTATTGATCAGGTCTGCCGCTTCTTCCGAGATCTGGAAAAATTCGGAATGCATATGGTGGTCTAAGACATCATCCACCTTGACCGGGCGGAAGGTGCCAAGTCCCACATGCAGAGTGACCTCCGCAATGGATACACCCATGTCACGGATCTCCTGTAAGAGTTCTTTTGTAAAATGCAGACCTGCGGTCGGTGCTGCCGCAGATCCGTCATATTTGGCATAGACCGTCTGATAGCGGTTCTTATCCTTGAGTTCGTGTGTGATATAAGGCGGCAGGGGCATCTGTCCCAACTGGTCCAGGATCTCCTCAAAGATTCCTTCATAGGAGAAACGGATCAGGCGGTTGCCCTCATCCACAATATCGATGACCTGGCCCTTTAAAAGTCCACCGCCAAAGGTCAGGCGTGTGCCGATCCTTGCCTTTTTGCCCGGTTTTACCAGTGTCTCCCAGACATCATCGCTTTTCCGCTTCAAAAGCAGGATCTCAACCTTGCCTCCGGTCTCTTCGCGCTCGCCATACAAACGCGCCGGTATGACCCTGGTGTTGTTGATGACCAGACAATCGCCCGGTCTTAAATATTCCTTGACATCATAGAAATGGCGATGCGTCACATCGCCACTTTTTTTATCAAGGATCATAAGTCTCGAATTTGATCTTTTTTCCAGAGGATCCTGTGCGATCAGTTCCTCCGGAAGATCATAATAAAAGTCTTTTACATCCATTTTCTTTTTCCTTAATTACTTTCTCAACTGAATACCCATGGCTTCCAGTGCCTTTAAAATGCGGTTCATGGCAGCCGTGATATCTTCTTCCTCCAGGTTCTTATCTTTTGCTCTGAAGGTCAAAGAATATGCAACAGACTTATGCCCCTTTAAGATCTGGTTGCCCTCGTAAATATCAAAGAGTTCGTAAGACTCCAGGTAATTGCCGCCCTTGGTCTCAAAGACTTTCTCGATCTGTCCGACCAGGATCTCCTTCGGAACCACCATACTGATGTCTCTTGTTGCAGCCGGGAACTTGGCAATGCCTTCGTACTTCTTGTCAAAGGATACAAATTCCATCACTGCCGGCATATCGACAACAGCGATATAGGTGCGCTCTTTCATACCGTAGTTTGCACATACCTTCGGGTGTACCTCACCTAAATATCCAATGACCTTATCCTGATAAAGGACATTTGCCTGACGACCCGGATGTAAGAAGTTCTTACCGGATGCCGGATCATAGATCAGTTTTGCATCCATGCCAAGTTGTGAAGTGATCTCCTCAATGACCCCCTTCATGGTAAAGAAATCACCCTCTCCATACATACCAAGTGTCAACTGCATTCTTTCTTCCGGCAGTTCAGTAAGTGGCAACTGCTTTGGCAGATAGATATTTCCCATTTCAAACAAGCGCACGTCCTTATTACGACGGTTTGCATTGGTTGCCAAAGATGTCATCATACCATTCAAAGGAAGGGTACGCATGATGCTGAAGTCCTCTCCCAAAGGATTGGAGATCACGATCGCCTGACGCAGTACATCATCCTTGTCCAGAAGGAGTTTGTCAAATACCTTTGGACTTTCAAAGGAGTAGGTCATGCCCTGTGAGAAACCACAGAACTGTGCAACATTGCGCACGATCTTTTCTACCTTTAACTTTTCAGAAAGACGACCGGTGGTTGCCTCTCCGCTTGGCAGTGAAGTCGGGATCCTGTCATAGCCATAGAAACGGGCAACTTCTTCTGCAAGGTCAGCATAACTTTCCAGATCCTGTCTCCATGACGGCACCAATACCTCATTGGTCTTTTCGTCATAACCTAAGTCCAGACGTTTGAAGTATTTCAGCATGTCTTCCGGTGAAATATCGGTTCCCAGCATATGGTTGTATTTATCCGGTTCAAACGGCAAACGTCTGCCTTCCATCTTCTTGGTATAAATATCGATGGCACCGCCAACGACCTGACCTGCGCCCAATTCTTCTACCAACTGGCAGGCACGATCCATAGCATCCATGGCATTGTTTGGATCCAGTCCCTTTTCAAACTTGCCGGATGCGTCGGTACGCAGTCCCACACGCTTGGAAGAAAGACGGATATTGGTTCCGTCAAAGCATGCTGCCTCAAATAACATGGTCGAAACATTGTCTGTGATCATGGAATTTTCACCACCCATGATACCGGCAATGCCAATGGCTTTCTTGCCGTCACAGATCATCAGTACATTTTCATCTACATTTCTTTCCTGTCCGTCCAAAGTTACGAAAGTCTCACCTGCATTGGCACGGCGAACCCGGATCTCATGCCCTTCGATCGTATCCATATCATAGGCATGCATTGGCTGACCGTACTCTTCCATCACATAGTTGGTGATATCGACAATATTGTTGATCGGACGGATGCCCTGTGCGCGCAGGCGTTTCTGCATCCATTCCGGTGAAGGAGCGATCTTGATATTCTTTACCACTCTTGCCGTATAACGTGGGCAGAGATCTGTCGCCTCTACAGACACCTTGATATAATCGTTGACATCCTCGTCATTTCCTGTCTTTGTAACAACCTGTGGTACAAATTCTTTTTTAAAGGTTGCTGCTGCTTCTCTTGCAATGCCAAGAACAGCAAAGCAGTCTACACGGTTGGATGTGATCTCATATTCTACAACGGCATCATCCAGTCCCAATACCTTGACAGCATCGGCTCCCACCTGGGTATCCTCCGGGAAAATATAAATGCCGTATTCCGGTGCATCCGGGAACATATTGCGGTCTGAACCCAGTTCTTCGATCGAACACATCATACCGTTTGATTCTACGCCACGCAATTTGCCCTTCTTGATCTTGATGCCGCCCTCGGTCTTTTCACCGTCATGACCGCCGGCAACACGTCCGCCATCTAAGACAACCGGCACCTTTGCACCTTCATATACATTTGGTGCACCGGTCACGATCTGGATGGTCTCGCTTCCTACATTAACCTGACAGATGACTAGTTTGTCTGCATCCGGGTGCTTTTCGATCTTTTCGATCTGTCCGACTACGATCTTTTCCAGATCCTTGTCCATACATTCATAAAATTCTACTTTGGAGCCTGACAAAGTCATAGCATCCATAAATTCCTGAGGCGTTGCTTCCAGCCCCGGTACTAAATCTTTAATCCAATTTAATGATGTTCTCATGCTATTTCTTCCTCCTACTCCTAGAACTGCTTCAAGAAACGATCGTCGTTCTCATACAAGAGTCTCATGTCGTCAATTTCGTACTTCAAAAGTGTGATTCGCTCCAAGCCAAGTCCGAAAGCAAATCCCTGATATTCATTCGGGTCGATACCGCTCATCTTGAGTACCTTTGGATGTACCATGCCACAGCCTAAGATCTCGATCCAGCCCTCGCCCTTACAGAAACGACAGCCCTTGCCGCCGCACTTAAAGCAGGAAACGTCCATCTCTGCACTCGGCTCGGTAAATGGGAAATGATGCGGACGGAACTTAACCTTGGTGTCCGCGCCAAACAACTGCTTAACGAACTCCTGCAAAGTTCCCTTTAAGTCTGCAAAAGTAATGTTTTTATCGATAACCATCCCCTCGATCTGATGGAAGGATGGAGAATGGGTCGCATCTACTTCATCGGAACGAAAAACTCTTCCCGGTGCGATCATACGGATCGGCAGTTTGCCCTTTTCCATGACGCGCACCTGTACCGGTGAGGTCTGGGTACGAAGCAAAATGTCCTTATTGATATAGAAGGTATCCTGTTCATCCTTGGCAGGGTGATTTGCCGGGATATTCAAGGCTTCAAAGTTGTAGTAATCATATTCTACTTCCGGTCCTTCTACGACTTCATAGCCCATACCAACGAAAATATCTTCTACTTCCTGCAATACATTGGTGTTTGGATGTAAATGTCCGATCTTTGCCTTCTTTGCCGGAAGGGTCACATCGATGACTTCGGATTTGAGACGGTGATCTAACTCTGCCTCTTCCATGCGCTCTTTTGCCTCAGCGAGTTTCTCCTCGATGGCACTTCTGGTCTCATTTACCAATTGTCCTACTGCCGGTCTGTCTTCCGGCTTCACATCTTTCATGGACTTTAATACAGCGGTCAGTTCACCCTTTTTTCCAAGCACTGCCACACGCACATCGTTAAGTGCAGACATTTCTTCTGCTGCATCAATCTGTTCCATGGCTCTTTTTGTGATTTCCTGTAACTTATCTTTCATTTCTATCTCCTTTTCTTTATTTTCTCTTCAAAAAGTCCTTTTAGCACGAAGTGCCTTTTGTGATAGGGAATGTATCAGATTTCTATGACACAAAAAAGCGGAGGCTTCATCCCGATAGGGACGAAATCACTCCGCGTTACCACCCTGATTCCAGATTTCTCTGACACTCATATGCTTAACGTGCACTATCCGTCGCGACTTACTTCTTTCAGTCACGCAGCTCCTGCGGGAAATTCACCTGCCACCTTACCTTAGACGGGCTTTCAGCCGATGACCCATCCTCTCTGTAAAAAGTATGACATGCTACTGTGCGCATTCAAAGCCTTTAACATCTGACATTCTAGCATAGCCTGAAAAAAACATCAAGATTTATTTCTCAAGCGAAAGGCTTTCCATTTATCCTGTATTTTTTTCATCTGCTTGCGCATAAATCTCCCCAGCACTTCGGCGAAGAAGACATTTGCCTCCGCGCACATAAACATGATATACATACACGAATACAGCCAGAACATCATGAGCACGATCGTCGACATACTGCCATAAATAGAAAAACGATCGTAAAAATTCACATATAAAGATAGAAAAATCGAAAATACATACCAGATTGCTGCACAAAGAAGCGCGCCCGGGATCTGCGTATAAGCCTTGATCTTCTTATTTGGCAGGGTCGTAAAGAGCCAGACAAAAAGTCCGGTCAGTATGGCAAAGGCCACCAGCCCTCGGATCAGCGGGCGGACACTGACAATGGCTACCAGTATGCCCCAGACACCAAACGCCTGATCTAAAAGGCTCTGGATATATTCCGTAAATACCATGAGGATCAGCACGATGATAATGGCAAAAATAAATACGATCGTATAGACAATCGCCCAGAAACGAACGACAAACCAGTTTCTGGTCTCATCAATGCCATTTAAGACATTCATGCCTGCTGTCATATATTGCAGGGCCTTTCCTGCCGCCCACAGGGCAACGATCGCCGTGAGGGATATGATTCCGACCGACCGGGAATATACTTCATTTAAGATCGGCTGCAAGAGCGGTTCGATATATTTTGGCATAGCTTTACAGAGCAGGTCCGTGACATATTCCTGTGAAATATTGGTGTACTGTAATAAGGAAGTAAACACCATCAAAAAAGGAATTGCCGACATAATGATAAAAAATGCCGCCTGCGCGGCGAAAGCACCGATATTATCTCTTTTACATTTATCCAGATATGTCTTTACATATCCGATGACCATCCATATCATAATCTGTCCTCTATCTTTAATATACCTGCTGCAAGGCGGTTCCCTGATAAAAATATCCCAGGATATCCGTATAAGCATAACCGGCTGCCGCCAAGGCTTTGGCTGCATTCTGGCTCATGCCAACACCATGTCCGAAACCACCGCCATAGACCAGAAACTTTCCGTCCCCCTGCTTTTCGATGGAGATCGCCGCACTCGGAAGTGTGCTGACGCTGTCTAACCTTTCCTGATCCTGCAAGATGACATAGCCACACAAATCACCTAAGATCTGCCGGATATGTAACTGGTCCTCTATCTCTACCTTTCCCTCAGAAAAAGAAATGCTGATGCACATGGCTGCCCCGCCGGGATTGCGTTTTTCTACCGTGATATTCTTGATCTGCCCCAATGCCTTATCATCTGTCAAAGAAATGTCTGTGATCTTCTTTTTCATCTTCCTGTCGCAGGAAATACTATCGTCCGTGGCAAGGTAATTCTGCAAATGTGCCCGCAGTCCGGAAAGATCATCCCCTGTAAGGCTTGCCTGCCAGCGGAAATAACGCTCGTTTGCCTCATAGGCATGCTCGTCCCCACTGCGCAGATAAGTATCAAAATCCTGTCCGCTTTCCTGTAAGCCGATATAGCCGGTATGAAAGATGCTGCTATCCATATTACCAAAAAGCGTGCCGTCCTGCATATAGCCACAGGATGTCGAATAATACAGGGCATCGACCACAGTTCCATCCTTCATAAGGATCTGCCCTGCGGTAGAACGGATCGCCTCATTGGTCTCCGCAGATTCCGTTCCCTGATTATACACCTGAAAAGAGACGGTGTCATCCATATTTCCTTTGACATCGGGATAGGCATAAGAATTGCTGTGCCCATAAGCATAGGTTCTTGCACACACCGCCTGTGCCTTTAATGCCTCTGCCCCATAGGTCCTTGGCATCTCGCTTGGCACGACGCGCTTTAAATAATATTCCATGGGAATCTGGTTGACCAGCACAAGTCCATTCGCCTGCCCCCAGATCTCCAGCGTCCCCTCATATCCATTGGAGGTCACGCCGTCCTCATTGACCAGATACCACTGGCTGCCCTCTGCGCCTGTGACCGTGATCGTCTCCCCGGCGCTGATCTGGTCTGCGCTCATGCTATAGGTCGTCCCTGCCGCCAGATCGCTGGTCTGCCCTGCTCGGTTGATGGTCAGATTACTGTCTCCGTAAAGGCTGATAGAGCCCCGGTATATATCTTTGTCCCGATCCATAAGTACAATGCGAAGATCCGAAGAATAAGGCATTGCCTCCGGCGTATCCGGGACCTCCTCTTGTATCTTATCCTCTTCCTTGGTTGTCTGTCTCGCTATAAAATCCTGTAAAATACGCATTTTTCCTTGGGTATAAAGAATCAATAAGATCAAAAAGACACACAAAAGGGTCAGAAAAATAACCATGCGATAGTCTTTTGGCTTTCGTAATGTATAACGCGTCCGTTTTTTCAATTCTTTCCTCCCTCCCAGGAATTTTTATTACACAAGAAAGGAAGTCACCGGACGGCAACTTCCTTGTCTTATGTGTTTTATCTTTTTAAGTATCCCCAAAATGCCGGGCCTGATATTTTGACTCCTAGCAATGCTAGGTGGGTAACCGCAATCTGACTTCTGCCTTCCACTGCAAACGGAGGCCTGACATCCATCAGACAATATAAGAATCCCTTTTAAAGTAAATGTAGGTTCAAAACAACAGGTTGAATCGCACATTTCAGGTTTAAAAATCTATTGCTATTATATGATATCTTCAAATAAATTACCATAGTAAATTATGGTTTTTTTCATATCTTGCTTTTACACGGTAACTCATGATAATATAAATAGTATATACGCAAAAGGAGGTAACCATTGTGACAAATCAATCATTTAGCGAAATTACTCCTCAGTTAGTGCATTTATCAGAATTATCCAAGAAATCTTCTTACATCGACCCGGAATTATACACCAAATACGATGTAAAAAGAGGTCTTCGTGATTTAAATGGTAAAGGTGTCTTGGTCGGGATCACCGAGATTTCCGAGGTCAATTCCACCAAGATCGTGGATGGCAAATCCGTTCCTTGCGACGGTGAGTTATATTACCGCGGATACAATGTGCAGGATCTGATCGCAGAACTGCCGGATGACTGCTTCTTTGGTTTCGAGGAATGCACCTATCTGCTCCTCTTTGGCAAATTACCAAACAAACAGGAACTGGGCGAATTCTGTGAATTGTTGAGCAATTATCGTTCCCTGCCACAGAACTTTGTCCGTGATGTCATCATGAAAAAGCCAAGCAAAGACATGATGAACGCATTAGCACGTGGAGTTCTGACCTTATATTCTTATGATGAAGTACCGGACGACACATCCGAAGCCAATGTCCTGCGTCAGTGCTTACAACTGATCAGTATGTTCCCGCTTCTGTCCGTTTACAGTTACCAGACCTACCGCCACTACTACAATGGCGAAAGTCTGATTATCCATCCGCCAAAGAAAGAATATTCTACCGCAGAAAACATCCTGCATTGTCTGCGTGATGACAGTAAGTTCACACCACTCGAGGCAAAACTTTTAGATGTTGCCCTGATCCTGCATATGGAACACGGCGGTGGTAACAACTCCACCTTTACGACACATCTGGTTTCCTCCTCCGGCACGGATACCTACTCTGCCATCGCTGCTGCGATCGGTTCTTTGAAGGGGCCAAAACACGGCGGTGCCAACATCAAGGTTGTCAAGATGTTTGCAGATATGAAAGAACAGGTCAAAGACTGGACCAATGAAGAAGAAGTCGGCAATTATCTGCGTGACCTTCTGGATAAAAAAGCCTTCGACAAGGCAGGTCTTATTTATGGTATGGGTCATGCCGTTTATTCTCTGTCTGACCCGAGAGCCGTTACCTTCCATTCTTTCGTAGAACGTCTGTCTGAGGAAAAGGGCTATGAAAAAGAATTTGCCCTCTACTCTTTGGTAGAGCGCTTAGCACCGGAGATCATTGCCGAGAAGCGCAAGATCTACAAGGGTGTCAGCCCAAACGTCGATTTTTACAGTGGTTTTGTATATCAGATGCTTGGTCTTCCACTGGAACTCTATACACCAATCTTCGCCATCGCGCGTATCGCCGGATGGAGCGCACATCGTATGGAAGAAGTATGTCACAAGGGCAAGATCATGCGTCCTGCCTACATGACCGTATGTCCGCACAAAGAAGTAACTCCTATGGACGAAAGAGAATAGATAAGTAGAAGGACAGGAGGGACATCCCTTCTGTCTTTTCTATTTTTCCACGATTTCAAAGGCAAACCAGAAATCTGCCCCCATCCCGGGCTTTGACTCTACACCATAGGTTGCTCCGTGCAATTCCAAGATCTTTTGCACAATGGAAAGTCCCAGACCTGTGCCTGACACCAGACGTTTTCTCGCCTTATCTCCCTTATAATAGCGATCCCACACATAGGGAATATCCTGTGCCGCAATCCCCTCTCCGCTGTCGATCACATCCACGCGTACATGGTGTTCGTGCAGACTTTGCCGCACGATGATCTTTTTATCGGCTCCGGTATAATTGATGGCATTGCCTATCAGATTGCAAAGTACTTGGGTGATCTTGTCTGCATCTCCCATGATATAGACTTCTCCATCTGCAACAAATTCCATGACATAACCATCCAGCTCCTTTAATTTGCCATAACGCAGCATGACCTGTCGCATCAGGTCGGTCAGATCAAACTGCATACTGCCCATATATTCGATCTCCGTTTCTCCGCCGGATGCCTGTGCCTGGGCATACAGTTCTTTGAAGGTATCCTGCGGCAGGGTATTCATAGTTCCCCGCGGATTGTACTGTGCACTGTAAAGCGAAGCACCGTCTGCATCTGTGACCAAAAGTGATACGCCATTATCCAGCGCCAGTGTCTCCAAAGCCTCCGACAGATCGTCACTATCCTCCGCACTTACCAGAATTGACTTCCAGTCCCTCATAGGTATAGATATCCATTTTTTATTCCGTCGTTTTCTGCCGGCTCATGACCACCTTGGCGCATCATCAACTCTTTTGGAGAAGAAGGCTTTACCACATAGTCATCCACGCCACACTCAAAGCCATGGATCCGGTCATATTCCTCGCCCCTGGCAGAAAGCATGATCACCGGAATATCTTTTGTCTTTTTGATGGCGGCACAGGTAGAAAAACCGTCCAGTTCCGGCATTCATCACATCCATGATCAAAAGGTCGTAGTCCTGCTTCTGGCACTTTTCTACGACTTCCATACCATTGGCAGCCTCATCGATCTCATAACCTTCAAATTCACCATACTTGCGGATGATCAGACGGATCTTCTCCTCGTCATCTACTACAAGAATTCTGCTACTCAAAAGAATTTCTCCTTTCCCTTGCGAAGTTGCATGGAAAACCATACCCATGCGACGATAAAGACCACGATCATGATGACATTGACGATCTGTCCCAGATTCAAGAACATATCATTGCACACGCCCTCGATGCCAAAGATAGCAGACACAAGCCCAAAGATGATCGCCCGCGGGAAAAGAAAGGCAATAAAGCCCGGCTGATCTTTACATTTGGTCATCTCCTCTACCGGCACAAATAAATTCGGCACCATGCCATCCTTTTTCATCTTTATCGTAGAAAAGATAATATAAGATCCCATAATCGTGATGATCACATCAAAAATAACCATCATATCTGCATTTGTCATTTTTACACCTCTCTCATTTATTTGTAATCATTATAACGGTAAGATTTTTTTCTTTCAATAAAAGTCTAAGGTTTTACACAATTTGTTTGAATAATTATGTCATTTGATGTAGTATTATAAGTATATTTAGATAAGTTAGGAAGAAATAATTGCAAGGAGTTATAGATATGGATTTATCGAACAAAAGCATACTGATCTGCGACGACTCAATATTAGCCAGGAAAAACCTAAAGGATGCCATCAGCGAATACGCATCCGGGGCTACCTATTATGATGCTGTCAACGGCGAGCAGGCCGTTGAGCAGTTCAAAAAATATCATCCGGACATGGTATTTCTTGACATTGTCATGCCGCTCAAAGACGGCATCGCTGCGACCAAGGAGATCATCGCTGCAGATCCTGACGCAACGATCATCATTGTCTCCTCTGTCGGCACACAGATGCAGTTAAAGAAGGCGATCGAAGCCGGAGCAAAAGATTTCATTCAGAAGCCGATCAGTCAGCCACAGGTTGATCGATTGATTGAGGTACACTTAGGGGGAAAATAAAGTATGTATTCACAGTTTTTTGGCTCTTATCTGCTCAGACGCGATGCCATTACGCCTGAACAGTTGACACACGCGATCTCACAGTTGTCTGCCGCGCACATCAAGTTAGGTACCCTTGCCATGCACAAGGGCTATATGGTTGCCTCCGAAGTGGACGAAGTATGCTTTCTGCAGACCAGAGAAGACCGCAGATTTGGCGAGATTGCCATAGAGCGCGGTTATCTTACCGAAGACCAGGTACGCGAACTTTTAAAGACACAGATCCCGGACTTTCTCCTCTTTGGACAATGTCTGGTCGATGATGGTGCCATTTCCTATGAGGAACTGCAAACGCTGGTCTTGGACTATGAAGCCGAAAATGAGATGTATGACATCGATCTGAATATCGAAAGCAAAGAAAAGATCACCCAGTTGATCGAACGTTTCTTTTTGGTGGCAGAGGTTCCGATCACGGAATACAGCATCATGTATATGGAACTCATGTTCAATAATCTGGTGCGTTTTATCGGGGATGACTTCACTCCTCTCACACCGATTCCTTGTGATGAGTTCCCGGTCAACTACTGCGTATCCCAGCGTATCCATGGCAAGGTAAACTGCATTTCCCGTGTGGACATGGAAGAAGATGTTGCTATTGCTTTCGCATCGCGCTATGCCAAGACAACTTTTACCGAGTTTGACGAATATGTGCAGGCATCTATTGAGGACTTTATCAATCTGCACAACGGACTCTTTATGGTCAATATGTCCAATGAACACTCCATCGAGTTATCCTTGGATCCACCTTCCGTAGATACCACAGAAGCACTGTCGCTTTCTTCTACGACTTTCATTCTGCCGGTCATCTATCCGTTTGGTGCTATTCATTTGATCATCAGTTTATATGCTTAGTATGAAAATCCATATTTTAAAAAGAGGGCTTCCGCTTGGGAAACCCTCTTTTTTGTATCTTGTATATTTTTTATTTCAGGAAATCTCTTACTACCTGTGGCATCTGATCCACGGCACAAATGGTCTTGTGGCGTACCGGAGCACTGCGGATCTCTTCTACGGCTCTTGGCACCTCGACACGGGAGATCTCGCTCAACTTATCGATCAATGCGAAATCATCTTCCTTTGCATAGGAAGCATCAATGGCAGTCATGACGCTCTTGGCAAACTTGAAAGGACTTGCGGTAGAAGCGATGACCGTCGGTGTCTCATCCCCTGTCTCTGCCTTATATTTGCCGTAAACACCGGCAGCAACCGCGGTATGGGTATCGATCACATAGCCTGTCTTTTCATAGAGATCATGAATGGTCTGTCCGGTCTCTTCCTCGCTGCTGTAATTGCCATAGAAATCCTGCAAAGCCTGACGCATCTGTGGCGTGATCTCATAGCGTCCTTCTGTCGTAAGGCTCTGCATCAATGCTGCATTTGCCTTTGCGTCCTCACCTGCAATGCGATAGATCAGGCGCTCCAAGTTGCTGGAGATCAGAATATCCATAGACGGTGAGTTGGTAAGGATAAATTCTCGGTTCTTGTCATAGACACCGGTACGGAAGAAATCAAATAATACTTTATTTTCATTGGATGCACAGATCAGTTTTGCGATCGGCAACCCCATATTTTTTGCATAAAATGCGGCTAAGATATTTCCAAAATTTCCTGTCGGCACAACCACATTGATCGATTCTCCCGCCTTGATCTTGTCGTTGGCAAGCAGACGGCTGTATGCATAGACATAATATACGATCTGCGGTACCAGACGTCCGATATTGATGGAATTGGCAGATGAGAACTGATAGCCTGCTGCGTCCAGTTCCTTTTTCAGATCTTCGTCAGCAAACATCTTTTTCACACCGGTCTGTGCCTGATCGAAATTGCCGTCGATCCCAACAACCAGTGTGTTGTCCCCTGTCTGGGTCACCATCTGCTGCTTTTGGATCGGGCTGACACCGTCCTTTGGATAAAAGACAATGATCTTGGTGCCCTCTACGCCTGCAAATCCGGCAAGGGCAGCCTTTCCGGTATCTCCGCTGGTCGCAGTAAGAATGACAATATCATTTTTGATCTGGTTCTTTCTGGCTGATGTGATCATCAAATGCGGCAGGATAGATAATGCCATATCTTTAAAGGCAATGGTAGATCCATGGAACAATTCCAGATAGTAAGCGCCGTCTGCATATACCAAAGGTGCGATCTCCTCGGTGTCAAACTTGGCATCATAAGCGCGGTTGATACAGTTTTCCAACTCTTCCTTGGTAAAATCTGTCAAAAAGAGTTTCATGACTTCATAGGCGGTCTGCTGATAAGTCATCTTGCTCAAGTCTTCCAAACTCACATCCAATTTTGGAATAAAGGTTGGGACAAACAATCCTCCACCATTTGCCAATCCTTTTAAGATCGCCTGTGATGCGCTCACCACTTCAGATGCATCTCTTGTGCTTACATACTGTAATTCCATTTTCTTACCTCTTCCTTTTTCTTCACTCACTTCGTTTGTAACTTTGACACGTCACTACGCTGATTTCCATTATACGTTATACCCAAAAGCCGTGTCAACGTAGGATTTCTCAAATCCAGACCCTTATGCTATAATAAATGCCATATAAATAATGGAAGGAAGGAATTTATGTCAACCGGCGTATATCAAACCTCAAAAAAAGATGGCTCTCTTTATTATCGTGCCAGCCTGACTTATCATGCCAAGCATATCAGCCTTGGTTCTTCTTCTGATGCTGCCATCGCCCACGCCATCTATCGGGAAGCCATGGACATCTTATCCAGCCCTGCGATCACGCCGGAAAACTACACTTCCCGCATCCGCCACCTGTCTTTTGAAAAAGCCATCAGCCTTTTGAATTTCCGGGATCACGGCATGTATATCAAAACACCGATCTACCTGCAAAAGGGATTTTTTTCCTATTATCTGGAGGCAGATTATGATCTCAAATTTGACAATGACGATCTTTTCTACTATTCCAGCCATAAGATCATGCGGCGCGGCAATCACCTCTTTGTCAATGACTATGGCATGCAATACAATATCGCCCAACGCTATGGCATCAAGAATTACGGTGTAGCCGGACGGGATTATGTCTTTGTCAACGGGGATCCGACCGATTACCGCTATGCCAATATCCGCATCATCAACGCCTATCACGGCATCACCCAGACCGAGAAAAAGGGCAAACGCCTCTTTGTTGCCAGGCTCCACCTCAATGGTGATGTCATCATTGGAAAATATACAACGGAGATCAAGGCTGCCATCGCCTACAACAAGGCGGTCGACTACGCCAGAGATCACGGCATCCAGAAAAATTTTATCCAGAACTATATCGCAGACCTGTCTGCCCGGGAATATGCCGATGTTTATTCGGCACTAAAACTCTCCCAGACTTATCTGGATTATATCGATTCCTTTGTCATATAACTTGACCCGATCTGTCAAACAGACCGGGTCTTTTCATATTCTTTTATTTCTGATTGATATAATTGACAAGTCCTTCGCAGTCAATGATCTTTTGCATGAATGGCGGGAACGCCTGCCCCTGATAGGTCTTATTGGTCGTCTTATTGGTGATCAGACCACTGTCAAAATCAACATATACCTCGTCTCCATCCGAAATATCTTTTGCCGCCTCCGGGCACTCTACGATCGGAAGTCCGATATTGATGGCATTGCGGTAAAAAATTCTCGCAAAGGTCTCTGCGATCACACAAGATACGCCGGCTGCCTTGATCGCGATCGGTGCATGTTCTCTGGATGATCCGCATCCAAAATTCTTGGTTGCCACAATGATGTCTCCCGGCGTTACCTTTTTTACAAAATCTGCATCGATATCTTCCATACAGTGTGTTGCCAGTTCCTTTGGATCTGATGAATTCAGATATCTCGCCGGAATAATAACATCGGTATCTACATTATCGCCAAACTTAAATACTTTTCCTTCTGCTGCTTTCATATTCTCACCTCTTATACGTTTTCCGGTCCGCTGATCTTACCTGTCAAAGCACTTGCTGCTGCCACTGCCGGGCTTGCCAGATATACTTCGGAATCTACATGTCCCATACGCCCGACAAAGTTTCGGTTAGTTGTCGAAACGCATCGTTCGCCTGCTGCCAAAATTCCCATATAACCGCCCAGACACGGACCACAGGTCGGTGTACTGACGATGGCACCAGACTCAATAAAGGTTCGGATGAAACCTGCTTCCATGGCATCCAGATAGATCTGCTGGGTTGCCGGGATCACGATAACGCGTAAGCCCTTCTTGACTTTCTTGCCCTTTAAGATCTCTGCCGCTGTCTTTAAGTCCTCAAATCTGCCGTTGGTGCAAGAGCCGATCACAACCTGATCGATCTTGATATCGCCGACCTCGTCAATGGTCTTTGTATTTTCCGGTAAATGTGGAAATGCGATCGTTGACTTTAAGGTTGAAAGATCGATCGTATATTCTTCATCATAAACAGCGTCCGCATCTGCCTCATATAGCTTGTAGTCTCTCTTGGAATGTTCTGCCATATACTGCTTAGCCAGATCGTCAACCGGGAAGATACCGTTCTTTCCACCGGCTTCGATGGCCATATTTGCAATGGTAAAACGATCATCCATGGATAAATACTGGATGCCTTCGCCGACAAATTCCATGGACTTGTAAAGTGCGCCATCCACACCGATCATACCGATGATGTGCAAGATCACGTCTTTACCGCTGATGTATTTATTCGGCTTGCCAACCAGATTGAACTTGATAGCGGACGGTACTTTGAACCATGCCTTACCGGTTGCCATGCCTGCTGCCATGTCCGTACTTCCCACGCCGGTAGAAAATGCTCCGAGCGCACCGTAGGTACAGGTGTGTGAGTCTGCTCCGATGATGACATCACCGGCTACGGTCAACCCTTTTTCCGGCAAAAGGGCATGTTCGATTCCCATCTCTCCCACATCAAAATAATTGGTGATCTCATTTCTGCACGCAAACTCACGGACACATTTGCAATGCTCTGCGGATTTGATGTCCTTATTTGGTACAAAGTGATCCATGACAAGTGCGATCCTGTCCTTGTGGAAAACGCCGTCTACCTTCATTTTTTCGATCTCATGAATGGCTACCGGTGAAGTGATATCATTGCCCAGTACCAGATCCAGATCTGCCTCGATCAACTGTCCTGCCACTACGGAATCCAATCCGGCATGTGCCGCAAGAATTTTCTGTGTCATTGTCATTCCCATGACATGTTCCTCCTTTTTCTCCTGATCTATACTTATGTGCTTCTTATGTCTGATTTTCCTGCCTGTGACACCGGATACGTTTGCAGCCATACCCCATATCTCAGGCAGTTTTCTTTTGTTCAATATTGATTTTACCACGAAAGTATATATAATAGAAATACATATTAAATATATTTACTATAACTATAGGTTATATAATATTAGAAAGGAAATACCATGAACAATTCACTGTCTGCTTATCACATTTTTTATGAAGTTGCCAAAGCCGGAAGTTTTTCCAAGGCAACCAACCAATTATATATCAGCCAGCCTGCCATCAGCAAATCCATCCAGAAGTTGGAAGACGCTCTCCATACCCGCCTCTTTTTGCGCAATTCCAAGGGTGTTCGGCTGACACCGGAAGGGCAACTCCTCTTTCAGCATTTAGATACCGCCTTCTCGGCAATCACAAGTGCAGAGACCAAGTTGGAGACACTGACCCGGACCGATGGCGGCACCCTGCATATCGGGGTCAGCACGACCCTCTGCAAATATCTCCTGCTTCCCTACCTGTCCGCCTTTATCCGGGAACACCCACAGATCAATATCCGCATCCGCTGTCAGTCCTCCAATGAGACCCTCAAGATGTTAGCCGATGATGCCATTGACATCGGGCTTGTCGGCATGCCGGAGCATAAGACTGGCTTCATCTATGAAAATTTAGTGGAGATCGAGGACATCTTTGTGGCGACTTCCACCTATATGTCGCATCTTCCGCAGGATATGACTTCCACGCGGGAGATCTTGGAAGCATCCACCCTTATGCTCCTTGATAAAAATAATATGACCCGTCAGTACATTGACGATTACCTCGCCAAGAACCAGATCCAGACCAAGGACTATATCGAGATCTCCAATATGGATCTTTTGATCGAGTTTGCCAAGATCGGTGTCGGTGTTGCCTGTGTCATCAAAAACTTTGTGCAGGAGGAACTGGCAGACGGACAGTTGCAGCAGATTCCGCTTGACATCCCCATCCATAAGCGTGATGTCGGCTTTGCCTACAAAAAGACGCATCTGCAAAACGATGCGTTGTCCTGCTTTCTTGATTTTTGCCGTGGCTAGGCAATGCGACAGCAAACTTCGCGGGAGCAGATGGCTGGCAGGGGGGCAGGGGATGGGCTGGCGCAGTATGCGGGCGGCAAACTTAGGAGCAGGTTATGTGAGTCTCTGACGAGAAAGATTTGCTTAGAAGAAACTGTCTCTTGCACAGTTTCTTCTAAGCAAATCTTTCTCGTCAGAGACTCCCTGTTCTGCGACAGTTTACCGCCCGCATACTGCGCCAGCCCATCCCCTGCCCCCCTGCCAGCCATCTGCTCCTCTATATCTGATAACACATCGCCCTATCCCCAAGACGAAAAAAAGACAGTGCGACGAGCGCACTGTCTTTTATGTACAGTCGACTTAGTTGTTGACCAACTTGTCTTCTTCGTTATTCCAGCTGTAAAGTTTACGGATCTCCTCGCCAACCTTCTCTGAAGGATGCTCAGAAGCCAACTTTCTCATAGCCTTGAAGTGAACCTGACGACCTGCAGGTGACATATCCAGTAAGAACTCCTTAGCGAAAGAACCATCCTGAATGTCAGAAAGGATCTGCTTCATAGCCTTCTTGGTGTCTTCTGTAACAATCTTAGGTCCTGTGATGTAATCACCATACTCTGCTGTGTTAGAGATAGAATATCTCATGCCTGCGAAACCTGACTGATAAATCAGATCTACGATCAACTTCATCTCATGAATACACTCGAAGTATGCATTTCTTGGATCATAACCTGCTTCGCAAAGTGTCTCAAAACCAGCCTGCATAAGTGCACAAACACCACCGCAAAGAACTGCCTGCTCACCAAAGAGGTCTGTCTCTGTCTCTGTTCTGAAGGTTGTCTCCAAAAGACCTGCTCTTGCGCCGCCGATGGCAAGACCATAAGCAAGTGCCATGTCAAGAGCCTTTCCTGTGTAATCCTGCTCTACAGCAATCAGACAAGGAGTACCCTTTCCTGCCTGATACTCAGAACGAACGGTATGACCCGGAGCCTTAGGAGCGATCATGGTAACATCTACATTCTTTGGTGGCTTGATGCATCCGAAGTGAATGTTGAAACCATGAGCAAACATAAGCATGTTGCCTTCTTCCAAGTTTGGCTCAATGTCTTTCTTATACATATCAGCCTGTAACTCATCATTGATCAAGATCATAATGATGTCTGCTCTCTTTGCAGCTTCTGCTGCTGTATATACTTCAAATCCCTGCTTTTCAGCCTTTGCCCAAGACTTAGAGCCTTCGTACAAACCGATGATCACGTTGCATCCTGACTCCTTTGCATTCAATGCATGGGCATGACCCTGGCTACCATAGCCGATGACTGCAATCGTCTTACCATCTAACAATGATAAATTACAGTCTTCCTGATAAAAAATTCTTGCTTCCTGTGACATCTTTTTTCCTCCTTTAATATCAATCAATTATAACAACATCCTTAGTACCTCTGGTCAGACCGGTAAGACCTGTCCTTGCCAATTCCAAAATCTCATAATCAGCTAACATATCCAAGAATGATTGTAACTTGTCCTGATGGCCGGTAACCTCAATGACCATGGAATCATGGGTCACATCCACTACCTTGCCGTGAAAAATGTCCGTAATGGTGAGTACCGACTGGCGATCCTCAGCCTTAGCGGAAATCTTGACGATCATGAGTTCTCTCGTAACGGATGAGCCCGGCTCTAAGATCTTGACATCTACCACATCCTCTAATTTAGCAAGTTGCTTCTCAATCTGCTCTAAGATCAATTCGTCACCGCTTGCCACGATGGTAATTCTGGTAAATCTCGGATCTGCTGTCACTCCGGCAGAAAAACTGTCGATATTGTAGCCTCTACGGCTAAAAAGCCCGGATACATGGCTCAAAAGCCCCGGTGTATTTTCTACCAAAATGGACATTACCTGACTTCTCATACGAAAAAACCTCTCCTCTGTCATTTGCAGACAGACACTTGTCCGTCTCGCGCTTAAAAATTATTCTAGCACAACACTTCGTTTTGTCAACGAAATTCTATGATGAAATATATGCCGGCTCACAATAAAATATCTTTTTCGACAGGCGTGTAAAATATCTCCGCGATCTCTTTTGGATCTCTGGTAATGCCCAGGATCCACATCAATTTGGTCACGATCGCCTCTGTTGTCATGTCAAAAGCCTCGATCAGGGACAGTTTTTGCTTGATGGTCTGCCCCACTGCATAGACCTCCATATCACTACCCTCATGCGCCACCTGGGTGGTGACGACCAGGACTTTTTTCTCCTGCGTCCACTTGCTGATCTCCGCCTCAAAAGCATGGTCACCGTAATAAGGCACGCCGCCCACACCAAAACTTTCCAGAACGACCGCGTCATAGTGCTCTTTCAGATAATCAAAGATGGCAGGATCGATCCCCGGTATCATTTTCAAGACAAATACCCTCGCCGAAAAATCATGGTAAAAAATAGGATTGCCCTCCGGCTTTGGCTCCTCGATATAAAAGACCAGTCGGTGATTGCGAAAGATGGCGATCTGTGGATAATCAATGCTGGAAAAAGCATTATAACTTTTTGTCCGGGATTTTCTTGCCCGCGTTCCCAGGATGACCTTGTTATCAAAGATCACATGCACACCGCATGCACGGTCATCCGCCGCATAGATAAAAGCATTGAGCAGGTTGTCTCTCGCATCCGTATTCTCCGCCGCGATCGTCACCTGGGATCCCGTAATAACGATAGGCTTTCTGCTGTTTTGGATAAAATAGGACAGGGCTGCCGCTGTATAAGCCAGCGTATCCGTTCCATGCGTCACGACAAAGCCATCGTAAGCCGCATAATTTTCCTCGATACAGGAAATCAGTGCCTTCCAATGCTTGGCATAGACATTGGTGCTGTCAATATTAAATAACTGAATGGCGTCGATCTGACAGAGTTTTGACACTTCCGGTATATAGGTCAGGATCTCCTCTGAGGTGATCTCCGGTCGCAATCCTTCTTTTGTCTCAACGGAAGCGATCGTTCCGCCAACAGCGATCATACAAATCTTTTTCATTTTCTATCTCTCTTTTCTTCTCGGCATAGACAATATGTGGCAACTGCATCTTTTAAACATATAGTCTCAAAATATATATCATATCCACCGTAGGTCAGGTTTCCAAGTCCATGCATGCCTTGTGACGGCTTTGTTTTTAAAGTTTGTAAAAGCGGACTCATGTTGCAATTTTGGCACACTTCTGTCAATGCTATATCCAGACATTTTGCTAGTGCTTCCTTGCATGTCCAAAGAAGGGTAAAATAAAAATCGGCCTCGGTTGTCTTTTGCAAAAAGACCTGCTCCGCCTCAGTAAAAAAGCGTCTGCACAGACTGTCCCGATAGCGTCCCAGCATCTCAACATCCACTCCCACCATCTGATCCGCCACGATACAGGCACACCAGCCTTTACAATGTGACAGGGAAAATTGAACGTCCTCTAAAAAAGGTTTGCCCCTCTCCGACATGCCATAGGAAAAAGGTGCAGACAGCCCCCGGACTCGTAACATATCTTCCAAAAGGTGACCGGCGCAAATGCTCTGCCTACGGGAAGATCTGCTTTTTATGGCATCCGCCTTTTCTTTTCTGGCAGGACTTAACGATGCGTAGTAGTCTTTGATCTTGGCATCCGCTTCTTCCGTATCCGCAGGCGGGATCTGCTCCAGCCCAAGATCAGCAAAATCTGAAATCTTCATAATGACAAAGCCCCTGTTTGTACCATTCACACTTACTGCAAGACGACTCAAATACTTCTTTTGTCAGATACTTGTCCGCCTGCTGCATGAGCTGACCATATGTGTAGGTCTGCCCCTCCAAAAGATGCAGAGGTTCCAGCAGATGCTGATCCTTGCTCTTGACATGATTGGTCGCATCCATGCAATATTTACCCTCCACCAGATTCGGACATTTTTTGCAGATCTCATCCGGATCACTCACCAGTAAAAGCGGCTCGTCTGCGTGATCTTTGAGCCAGGTGACCATCTTAGTCATATTCTGGCAAAATGCCCCGCTGTAACCATAGCCCTGATATAAATTGGTACACATAATGTGATGTACACGAAAATGCTTCATTTCTTTTCTCCCTCGTATACCGGTTCTTCTGTATCCAGCCCAAAATACGCTATCTTTTCCACGTCCTGTGCCAAGATCTGACTTCCCAGATCATACACGATATTGGAAAGGACATACTCATCCTGATTGACATAGATTTCTATAATATTTGCATCCACATAAATATCAAGATGTCTGCCATCCTGCAAGATGGGCGTGCAAAACTCCTTGCCCACTTGGGCTTCCTCGCCAAAAAGATCCGCTCTTTCTATGGCCAAGACCTTGCTTCTGTCCGTATAGACCTTTTCCTGATAAAAGCGGATGACATAGCCCCCGATATCTATATGTGCTCCCTCCAAAAGATCCAGACTGATCTTTAATGGTCTTTGATCCCGCAGGACGTCTTCTGCCCGTTTCTTTTGCAAAACTCTTGTAAAAAGGCTCTCCACCGCCGGATGCAGTCCAAAACGCAAGTCACCCTCTTTTTGCCTGACCAGACGCGGAAAGGTCAGCATACCGATCCTGCCATCTGCAAGCGGACGCGGCATACGCATCCATGCCATGACAATGCGTCTGCCTTTTTCATCCAGTGTACTTTGCGGTGCATAAAGATCCATGCCATAATCTATGAAACGGGGGTGTGACAAGATCTTTGCCTGCTTTTTTCCCGGATCAAAGGACAATTTTGTCCAGACTGACTGATTGGGATAACTTGTCCCGGTCTTTTCTATGCCAATGGGCGACATGATCAGATAATGTTCTCCGTCTATGGAAAAAATATCCGGGCATTCCCAGGTATGGCTCTTGATGCGCTCGTCGCTTACCACGGATGCAAATTGCCAGTGCAGACCATCCCTGCTGCTATAGAGCAAAAGATTTCCCTGCTCCCCCTTACGGCTGCCCAGGACCATAAAATGCTGTTCCCTTTCCTGCCAGACTTTTGGGTCTCTGGTATCTCCGGGATGACCGACCTCATTTTCCGAAAACGTCGGGATGATAATGCGTTTTTCTTCCGCCGGAAAATGCATACCATCCGGGCTTTCCAGCATTGCCTGACATGCGATCAGCCCACTACCGCTCACATGAATATTTGCCGGATCCATGGATGCATAGACGATCGCAGTGTAGTACAGATACATTTTCCCATCGATCTCTATGGCAGACCCGGAAAAACAGCCATTACGGTCAAAATCTCTGCTGGGATATAAGGCGATCCCCTCATCTTTCCAATGCACAAGGTCTGTCGAGATCTTGTGCCCCCAGTGCATGGTTCCCCACCGGCTTTCGTAGGGAAAATATTGATAAAACATGTGGTATTTGCCCCGGTAGTAGATAAATCCATTGGGATCGTTCATCCAATGGTCTCTGGGCAGAAAATGTAACGTTACCGCCATCTCTTACGCCTCCTCATGCGTCAGTACGTCCGATACCTCCGTGATCGTCACATAGGCATGCCGATCCTGTTCCTGCACGATCTGTCTCACTTTATTGATCTGAAAACGGTTGACAACAAAATAGATCATGGTCTTATCCTTATCCGAATAGTAGCCCTTGGCTCCCAGAAGCGTGATCCCGTTACCAAATTCAGAAGAAAGTGCCTCGCAGATATTGTCGGGATGGTTGGTGATGATCATGACGGATTTCGCCTTATCCAGACCTTCCGCAACAAAGTCCACTGCCTTGAGCGCGATCGCATATGTGATGATCGAGTAAAGCGGCAGGATCCAACTGCCCATGACAATGCCCGCAAACACATACAAAATAACATTGTAGCCCATAACAAAAGTTCCCACCGTAATGCCAAGTTTTTTTGAAAAAAGGATGGCTAAGATCTCCACGCCATCGATGGCACCGCCGTAGCGTATGGTCAGACCACTGCCGATACCGGAGATCAGTCCGCCAAAGATGGCACAGAGCAAAAGATCCTGCTCTGCCAAAGGCGAGGCGATCGTCACATCCACCGGCAGGATATCCGTGATGATCCAGGTTCCCATAGAATAGACAAAAACGGCATAGACCGAATAGAGGGTAAAGGATATGCCCATTTTTTTGTAACCATATAAAAACAAAGGGAAGTTTAAGAGCAAAAGAAATACCGACAGGGACAGATAGCCCGGTGTCACCTGCGCCAGCAACATGGAAGTACCTGAGATCCCAGAGTCATACAGATTGACCGGGTACAAAAAACAGGTCACGCCAAAGGCGTTGATCAAACCTGCGATCGTTAGCATAACAAAGTTTTTGGGTTGTAATACGTCTTTTTTCATCTAGTCTCCTCTCATTTCAAACGGCGTTTACAAGACTTCATAAAAACTAAAATATGCTTTATTGTACCAAAAAATGCCCCTTGTCTCAACCTATGCTTACTCTCTTTGACTGTCGCCTGTCACATAATCAATGACAATGCCCGGCTGCACATTATAGCAAAAGACATCAAAGCAGATGCCCTGTCCTGCATCTTCTACCGACCATGCTTCCATGTGCACGCCCCGCGCCACAAGATCGTCTCCCGAAAAGATCGGCCTTACCCGGTACAAAACATGGTTTCCGGTCTCATCCACATACGCGTCTACCATATCCTCAAAAGGCAGCATGCCCTCCACATTCAGATAACGCGTACCTGTAATGAGATTTTTTTCATTGGCATTTTCTCCGGTCAGTTGATAGCCGATCAGATGGCAGCGGTTATACAGATAATTGCCGTCGATCAGATCGTTATATTTGACCGTATGCCAGCCACTCGGCCGTACCTGTCCGATCTCCCCGCGCTTCTCTGTCGGCTGGGTCTGGGGACAGACATTGGCAAAGGTCAGTGTACATCTTCCCAGATCGTCTAGATCTCCATAGTAGGTAAATGCCTCAGTGGTCTTCTTTTCCTCCTCTGTAAAATCCGGCACATTGTCCCCTAAGACTACATAGGGGGCTCCACTATAGTCCGGTATGTCACTTAGTTCTTCCGCACCTACTTCTGTCGTAATGCCGTTCGGGAGTTTCTGGTCCGTGGTATCCTGCCCCATGCGTCCCAGATTCATGCCGATCAAAAGTGCCACGATCGCCATAGCGGTTGCTGTCATCTTATTTCTTTTTAGCTTTTTATATCTGCTCATCATCTTTTCCTTGTCATGTATTTTATTCTTTTTATGCCCGTCTATTATAGCGCATTTTTCCTCTGCCTTGCATCCCCTTTTATTTTGTGATTTAATAAGCGCGAAGATGCAAAAAGGAGGTTGATTTCCAATGAAGAAAGAATTGAACTGGGCAGTGATCGGTACCGGCGTGATTGCTAATGAAATGGCACAGGCACTGCAAAAAATGGACAAAAAACTCTACGATGTCGCCAACCGCACACAGGAAAAAGCCCTTGCCTTCCCCGACCGGCTCCGACGAGCAGGCGACCATGCTTTTACAAAATGATCTGGGGCAGATGGCTACCGTAGCCTTATCCATGCATTCCAAGCAGCCAAAACGCACCATGATCAGTTTAGAAAAAGGCTATATCGAGATCATGGAATACCCACGAGCCGATAAAGCCTTTATCGTCGATGCCGCAGCGGGCGACAGACGCGAGATCTGCGCCGGTCAAGCGGCAAATGCCCTCTATTATGAAATGAAGGATATGGAAGATGCCATCCTTTCCGGGGATGACAGCATCATGCGCCTTGCCCAGTCTAAAGATGTCATGGATATCATGACAAAGGTCCGTAAAGACTGGAATCTAAAGTACCCGGGCGAAGTCTGGTAATTAGTGAACGCGCACCTTTCCCACACATTTTTTGACCGGGGATGCCTGACTCCCTGCACGCATGCCCGGTTTATGGGCGATGCTCGGTGGCAGGATCGCGTAGGAACCGGAAGATAATACCATATGGCACATTTCTGCAGGTTCCTGCCAAAATGCCACGTCACGGTCTGCGTCATAGGCTTCCTCTACAGTAAGCCCTGCCACATTTACCGTATCAATGGCTTCCTCTCCGGAAATAATCCACTGAATATCTATATAATTCTTGTGTGTTTCCAGACGGCAAACATCCGGTTCCTTTGTCTCATACTCCTGGATCATAAAGTAGAAATCTCCATCCACTTCATAAGTGCCGACTTCCATAGCGGCTAAATCCTGTTCTTTTAAATATGCTACTGCTTCCTCTAAAGTCATTTGTATTCTCCTTTGTCAAAAATCTTATCCTCTACTCTAGCACTTTTTCTATCTGTATGCAAAATTGCTACTCCAGGTTTACCTGAATGCTGCCTCTCGCATGTCTTCCCTTACAAATAATGCGATACCTGCCATCCTTAGGAACCACTATGGTCTGGATATCCTCACTCCAATCTTCATAAGATTGACTTGCAAGGACTTGACCCTCGCTATCCTCGATCGTGATCTCAATATAACCATCATCAATATCATGCCCGATCGCGATCTGCTCCCCTTTTTGCGCCTCATACTCGCGTTCCAGTTCCGTATTCATCCGTTTGCTCTCTATGGAAAAACCATTGTCCCGGTCTGTGACCGAATAATCGGAACGATTGGCATATAGGATCAGAATACCGGTCACCAGAGCCAGCGCTACCCAAAGTACCGCCAATCCTATATATTTGTACTTAACGCCTTCTGCCGCCTCTGTTTCCTCTGCCAGTTTCTTTTCACATTGATAAAACTGCATTGTCAATACTCCTAAGTATAAGAGCGCCAGCAGAATGGTTATCCAAAGTATCATGGTGATGATGAGTCCGCTTTTTCCGGATCCCATGTAGATCAGTGAATCCAAGCCGATCCAAAAAATAATATCTGATACGCAAAGGGTAAGGTAAGGAATATATCTTGCCTTAAAGACACGCCGTACCATGGCAAGCCGGGATGCATCGTCACAAAAAATATCTTCATCCTCTGCGATATCCTCTTTTTTCTTCCGAAAATAAGAACTCTCATCAAAATCAAACAAATATTCCCAGCCGCAGTCCGCAAACATCTGTATATAGGCGTCTCCACCGGTCTGATCATAGTCGATGCGGTAGATCACATCCTCCGGCTGACACTTTTCAAAATTATAGGCACGGACATAGAGATAACGGAGTGATATCTTTACCAGTTTCCAGCCTTGCTGATGCATTTTGCGCAAATATGCTTCTTCTTTTTCATATTCTGCAATGGAAAAATACTTAAAAGTGATCTTCTTATCTTTCATAGCTACATCTCCTTCATATTCCGGTACAATCGGTCAATTCGTTTCTTTTCGGTTTCCAGCACTTCCCTGCCGAGTGCCGTGATCTCGTATATTTTCCGCTTGTCCTCCTCTCGCACAAAAGAGATCAGTCCGTCCTTTTCCATCTTTGACAGACTGCCATACATGGTTCCCGGTGCCAATACAATGTCACCACCCGTCATAGTTTTTACCTTTTGCACAATGCCATAACCATGGTTGGGTTCCTGTAAACACAGTAAAATGTAAAAACCTGTCTCCGTCATTGGCACGTATACTTTTTTGATATGCGCATCCATGATAAAACCTCTTATATTCCAGAATATATATCGCACTTCGATATATCATATTGTATCGCAGTGCGATATATGTGTCAAGGAGTTTCTGGGCCATACAAAAAGGCAGGAATTTCTTCCTGCCTTTCACTGTACTTTCTTCTTTTAATGATATTGCTTTAAATATACTTCCACTGACCTTGTCATTTCCTTAGAAAAGTCTGAATTGTATTTGCGCTCGCAGAATGCTGCGCACCAATCTTCAAAAGATCTTTGCTTACAATGGTGTGCCAACATACCACGCAGTTCTGCTCCATCCATACTGTGATACGTGTTTTCATGCACAATGTATTCCTGTGGGCAGCGTTCCGGTTTCTTGCGCATCTTTTGCTGGTCGGTCGGCCATCCGTAGACCAACATGGCTGCTGGAAATACATAGTCCGGCAAATGCAAAAGTTTTGCGACGTCTTCCTGATTTTCTATGATGTCACCGATATAGCAAGATCCAATGCCAAGACTTTCTGCCGCCACGACCGTATTTTGCGCTGCGATCGTCGCATCCGTGACCGCAAGCATGAGATCTCCCACACCGGGATGTCTTGGGCTGCAGCCTGCCTCTATATAGGCATCATACCATTTCTTACAATCTGCACAAAATACCTCCACCATATCTGCCTTTGCGATAAAAGGCTGATGGTCACAAAAATCTGCCAGCGTATCCTTGATCGCCTGATCCGTCACATCAATGATCGTATATAACTGCTGACATCCGGCAGAAGGTGCCTGCGCCGCCGTCTCTAAGATCGTCTTTTTCATGTCTGCCGGGATCGGTCTGTCCTCAAACACACGTACAGACTTTCTGTCATAAAGGCTTTTTATGATCTCATTCATGCTTCCTGTCTTCCTTTGCTCCCTATAAGTACATACACCCGGATCTTCCCGGCATATCATCACCTTTTACATAACGGGCATTGAATTCCATATTGATTTGTCGAAGTTCCTTTTTCCCATCAATATAATCCTGATACATTTCTGCTAATCCCGGCATACAGCCGTCACAACTTGCTTCTATATTTCCAAGTGCATCTGCAACGATTTTCTCCCGTTCTTCCTTTGTTGTTTCTGCAATCAAATAACTCATATGTTTTTCGTCCTTCTATATCTGCACCAATTCATAGGCTCTCGTACCAAGCCCCATCTTCTCTGCATGATCCAGACAGGACTCCCACTCAGTATCCGGGTGTGTCATCTTGAAATGATCGTGTCCACAGTGTTCATGCACCTCAGCCGATAACTTCTTTTCATTTTCTTCCAAAACAGAACCGGACATGGCAGGCATCTTGTTGCAGAGATCCGCACATGCCTGATCCAATGCCACCGGATCAAAGGATGCCAGCATACCAATATTTGGAATGATCGGAATATCGTTCTCCGCATGGCAATCACAGTTTGGCGACACATCACAGATCAATGAAATATGAAAACATGGTCTGTCTTTGCAGACTGCATATGCATATTCTGCCATTTTACAATTCAACATGAAAACAGAATCTGCAAAATTCGCTGTAATCGCATCCTTTGGACAAACTGCTAGACATCTGCCACAGCCCACACACTTATCATGATCGATCGTCGCCTTGCCGTTTGCTATGACCGGCGCACCATGTGCACAGATACGGCTGCAGGCACCACAGCCCACACACAGATTCTTATCTGCACTCGGCTTGCCCTCACAGTGCTGTTCCATCTTACCGGCTCTTGATCCGCAGCCCATACCGATATTTTTGATCGCACCGCCAAAACCTGCCGTCTCGTGTCCCTTAAAGTGTGTCAGAGAAATAAAGACATCTGCATCCATAATGGCATGTCCGATCTTGGCTTCCTTTACATATTCCCCATCGATTGGAACAATCGTCTCGTCCGTTCCCTTTAAGCCATCACCAATGATCACATGGCAGCCTGTCTGTAAGGGCGAAAATCCGTTGACATAGGCTGTATCCAGATGATCCAGCGCATTCTTTCTGCTGCCGACATAAAGGGTATTGCAATCCGTAAGAAATGCCTTTCCGCCGAGTTCCTTGACATAATCTGCAACCACCTTGGCATAATTTGGACGAAGAAATGCAAGATTTCCATATTCTCCAAAATGGATCTTGATGGCAGCATATTTTTCATTAAAATCAATGTTTTCAAATCCAGCCTGCTTCATAAGACGATGCAGTTTCTGGATCAGGTTTTCATGTTCTGTCGTTTTAAAAGATGTGAAATATACTTTTGATTCTCCCATGATCTTCCCTTTTCTTTCTCTTAAATACTTATATGTACTATAAAATCCCCGTGCCAAATAGCACGGGGATCCCATGATCCCAGACCGGGATATTATTGTCTATTTTTAGAACTTGCCAGCGTCAGCAGCCTCTTGAACGGATACAGCAACAGCAACGGTAGCACCTACCATTGGGTTGTTACCCATACCGATCAGTCCCATCATCTCAACGTGAGCCGGAACAGAAGAAGAACCTGCGAACTGTGCATCAGAATGCATACGTCCTAAAGTATCTGTCATACCATAAGAAGCAGGACCTGCTGCCATGTTGTCCGGATGAAGTGTACGTCCTGTACCACCGCCTGATGCTACTGAGAAGTACTTCTTACCCTGCTCGATACACTCTTTCTTGTATGTACCTGCTACCGGATGCTGGAAACGTGTTGGGTTGGTTGAGTTACCTGTGATAGATACACCAACGTTCTCAAAGTGCATGATCGCAACACCTTCCTGAACATCATCAGCACCATAACACTTAACAGATGCACGAAGTCCATCTGAGTATGCCTTTTCATATACTACATTAAGTTTTGCTTCCTTGTAGTCATACTTTGTCTCAACGTAAGTAAATCCGTTGATACGGGAAATGATCTGTGCAGCATCTTTTCCAAGACCATTTAAGATAACACGCAGAGGTTTCTGACGAACCTTGTTTGCCTTCTCAGCGATACCGATCGCACCTTCTGCTGCTGCAAATGACTCATGTCCTGCTAAGAAGCAGAAGCACTCTGTCTCTTCCTCTAATAACATCTTTCCAAGGTTACCATGTCCAAGACCTACCTTACGGTGATCTGCTACAGAACCAGGGATACAGAATGCCTGAAGTCCTTCACCGATTGCAGCTGCTGCATCAGCGGCTCTACGGCATCCCTTCTTGATTGCGATCGCTGCACCTACTGTGTATGCCCAGCATGCATTTTCAAAACAGATCGGCTGGATCTTCTTAACCTGCTCATATACATCAAGTCCAGCATCCTTTGTGATCTTCTCAGCTTCTTCGATAGAGCTGATACCATAACTATTTAAAACAGCATTGATCTGGTCAATTCTTCTTTCATATGATTCAAATAAAGCCATCTTCTTACGTCTCCTTTCTACTACTCTACTCTTGGGTCGATGATCTTAACAGCGCCCTGCTCTGGTGTAACACGTCCGTAAGAACCGGAAGCCTTTTCCCAAGCAGTATTTGCGTCATCACCCTTTTTGATGAAGTCTGTCATCTTTCCAAGGGAAACGAACTGGTAACCGATAACTTCGTCGTCAGCATCAAGAGCAATACCTGTAACATAGCCTTCTGCCATTTCCAGATAACGAACACCCTTTGCCTTGGTTGCGTACATAGTACCAACCTGGGAACGAAGACCCTTTCCTAAGTCTTCAAGTCCGGCACCGATAGCAAGTCCATCATCAGAGAATGCAGACTGTGTACGTCCGTAAACGATCTGTAAGAATAACTCTCTCATTGCTGTATTGATAGCATCACAAACAAGGTCTGTGTTTAATGCTTCAAGAATTGTCTTGCCCTGCAAGATCTCTGCTGCCATTGCTGCGGAATGTGTCATACCAGAACATCCGATTGTCTCTACCAATGCCTCTTCAATAACACCGTTCTTAACATTCAAAGACAACTTACATGCGCCCTGCTGAGGAGCACACCAGCCCACACCATGTGTAAAGCCTGAAATATCTTCAATCTTCTTAGAATGCACCCATTTTCCTTCTTCAGGAATTGGAGCTGGTTCATGTTTTGCGCCCTTTGCAACAGGACACATGTTTTCAACTTCCTTTGTGTAAATCATTATAAGACTCCTTTCATAATACATAAAGCATGCATCATATGGCTATGCCTTGCTTAGTTAAAAAAATAACTAACACACTCTGCTTATTTTCTCACATTTTCTGCGGTTCGTCTAGACCTTTTTCTCTTTCCGTGCGCTTTCCTACGCTTCTTTTTTTACCACGTGGTCTTTATCTTTAAAAATGGAGTTTGCCGGGATGACTCCGCGTACACAAGATACTGGATAAATATTAGAATGTGAGCATACCACCGTACCTGGATTTAATACACTGTTACATCCAACTTCTACATAATCGCCAAGCATTGCACCGAATTTTTTAAGGCCTGTCGCAATCTCTTCCTTGCTTTCATAGCGGTCTTTTACAACCACAAGTGTCTTATCACTCTTGACATTAGAGGTAATGGAACCAGCCCCCATATGTGAATGGAAACCAAGTACGGAATCTCCAACATAATTATAATGTGGTACCTGAACAACATTAAACAGAATAACATTTTTCAATTCTGTTGAATTCCCTACAACACAGTTCTTACCAACAATAACATTGCCACGGATAAATGCGCCCGGACGTACTTCGGTGTCTTCATCAATGATGAGCGGACCATTTAATGTAGCTGTTGCTGCAATGGATACCGATTTTGCAATCCAGATATTTTCTCCACGCCGTTCAAAAACTTCCGGGTCAAGCATTGGTCCGATTTCTTTAATGAACTCTCCTATTTTTGGCAATGCCTCCCATGGATAATCCACGGTTTCAAGCAATGGTGCTGCCAATGTCTGTGTCAGGTCATACATGTTTTTTACTTTGCAATGTTCCATTTTCTTTTCCATCCTTTTCTATTTTTTATAATATTGTGCTGCTGCACGGTACATACCCTGCATGGCATATTGATTGTTATTTGCCAGCACACGTGCTGTCTTTTGTTTGATAAAATTCTCTAGTTTTACCATATATTCATCTGCCGTGATCTCACCGTCAGCCACGTAGGTCAGCCCCTTTTCCCAACTTGCCGTCAACTCCGGATTTAAAAGTGACGGGATCGAAGCATTCACGACGTCAAAGATCATTTCTCCCTGTAAGGTCGGGGTGTAGATCTGGGTCTTTTTATTTAGGGCAATATACTTGTTATTTACCAGTTTCTTTAGGATCTCTGCACGCGTTGCAGAGGTTCCGATACCGCTTCCCTTGATCTGGGAACGCAATTCCTCATCCTCTATCAGTTGCCCGGCATTTTCCATGGCAAGGATCATAGCACCGGAATTGTAGCGCTTTGGCGGTGAAGTCTCGCCTTCCTTGATCTGCATGCTGCCGATCCCAACCTCATCGCCCTTTTTGATCTGGGCAAGGACTTCCGCCATATTGATGTTTAAATTCTCGTCCTCTTCGCCCTCGTTTTCCTCCGAGCCATTATCCACCGCTGCTGCCTCCTTGGCATCCGCCGTGGCAGTTTTTTTCTTGCGGAAAGAATATTCCATCAGGCTAAGATAGCCCGGCTCTTTTAAATATTTCTCGGATGCAAAGAAGTATTCACTTCCACTTTTTATAGTAAGATTTAACTTTTCATATTCTGCCGGCGGATAAAAGATCGCCAGAAAACGACGCACGATCGTCTCATAAATATAAACCGCCCTGCTGTTTAATCCCTTTAAGGCAGACAAGCCCTGTCCGGTCGGAATGATGGCATAGTGGTCGGTGATCTGCTTGTCATTGACATAACGTGTCTTGGCAAGCCCCTTATACATCTCCTGATCCAAGATGGTCTGCGCGTAGTCCCGGACACCCGGAATGCCTAAAAGTCCACGGATATTCTTGTGGATCTCCTTTGCCACAGCCGTCGATAAGACTCTGGCATCCGTTCGCGGATAGGTAACCAATTTCTTTTCATAGAGTTCCTGCACGACCGCAAGTGTCTCGTCCGGGCTGATCTTAAAGAACTTGGAACAGTCATTCTGCAATTCCGCTAAGTTGTATAAAAGCGGCGGCTTTTTCTTTTCTTTCTTCTTTTCGATCTTCTCGATGCTTCCCTTTGCCTGTCCCATGATGCGCCGTTCTTCATCTAAAACCGCACTGCCGGGCTCCATCTCCAAGGTCTCCTCGATCAGTTTGACGGCACTCGCCATCTCTTTAAAGCCATTTTCCTTGTAAAGCAAAGGCGAATTCTCATAGCGCGATCCCACGACCGCTTTCCACTCCATGGAAAGATTGGCACCTGCCACATCGACCCCCGCCAGCACGCGGTAAAATGGTGTCTTTTCAAAATTGCGGATTTCTCTTTCCCGGCGCACGATCATGCCAAGAACACAGGTCATGACACGTCCGACCGACACCACACAATATTTTTCATTCAAAAAATTTGCCATGGAATTGCCATAGCGGATCGAGAGCAAGCGTGAAAAATTGATCCCCATCAGATAATCTTCTTTGGCGCGCAGATAGGCTGCATCGGACAAATTGTCATATTCCGAAAGATCTTTTGCCTCCTTGACCCCACGCAGGATTTCCTCCTCTGTCTGCGAATCGATCCAGACACGCTTTCTGACCTTGCCGGTCACGCCAGACATCTGTTCCACCAGACGATATATGTATTCTCCCTCACGTCCCGAGTCCGTACAGACATAGATGGTATCCACATCGTCCCGCTTCATCAGGCTGGTAACAATACCATACTGCTTGGCACTTGAAGATATGACCTCGTATTTGAACTCCGTCGGTAAAAAAGGAAGTGTCTCCAAACGCCATTTTTTGTATTTTTCATCATAAACATCGGGATAACTCATAGTCACCAGGTGTCCGACGCACCAGGTAATGACCATATGCTCTCCCTCCAGATAACCGTCACGTCTGCTCAGATTTTCACCCAAAGCCGCACCAAACTGCTGTGCAACGCTCGGTTTCTCTGCGATAAATAAGGATTTACCCATAAAATTATAACTCCGTCATATCTACCAGCACGATCTCTGCATGTTCTGCTGCCAGTTTTTCGATCTCTGCATCAAATTTCTTGGCAGAGAAGAGATAGATCACATTTGCAGAAATCTTTGCCTTTTTCATCTGCACCAAAAGTTTTTCGTATCTTCCATAGGAAAATTCATCCTCTGTCCAGCTGCAGATGCCAACTACATTTTCCCGCTGCGCATTTTGCCCGATAATATCAATGGATCCCTCTTTTCCTACCCAGGTTCCCATTTTTACAAGTTTGATCGGCACCTGTCCCACATGGTTTAACAGTTGCAGGTATTCTGTACAGACACTGACAAAATACTGCTGCAGATAGGTATCCAATTCCTTTTCAATATAAGTTTCATAAAATGCTTCCGCACTCATGACATAAAGATCTGACAAATGCGGATAGATAAAAGTGAACCAGAAATTCACAAAATGATTGCGAATGTGATAAACCCCTTTCTTGGAGTTATCCCAGCCGCCGGTCTCGAAGGAAACCACTTTTTCAACAACATCAAAAGCCGCCAGATTTTTCATATACACACTGATCTTTGCCCGCGAATAGCCGGTATCCATAAAAAGATCATTTAATTTTTCATGTCCGGATGCGATCGATGCCAAGATCGTGTCATAGACAGACAACTCCCGCAGTTCGCTTCCAATGAAATCCTCTGCCTCCGAAAACAGATAGCCATGCGGCCGCAGGATATTATTGCAGATATTTTCCTTGATGCTCTTTTTCCCATTCCAGCGGTTGAGATAATCCGGCACGCCGCCGATGATACCATAAGTCTCAACACACTGTGCCACCGAATACTCCGGGAAGGCACGGACGACATCCAGAAAACTCATATCATCCAACTTCATGACCTCATCGACCTTTGCCATGGCATCCCCCAGACAAGTTGCCATATCCTTATGCGCCCACGCTAAGGACAAATGACAGAGCAGGATCATGACCGGTCCCGGATAAAGCCTGCGCGCCTTTAATTTTAAGATGCTTTCCATAAAATGCGGGTCTTTTTTTACAATGCGGTCAAAAGCATCGATCATAAGAACCAGTTTGGACGCATCCCCACTCTTAACGCGGTTAAAGCACTCATCATAGGAATCGCGGGTCAGATTGACCTCGTACTGTTTTTCAATTTCCCTTTGCATCTGGTGCAGTTGTTCCTCGGCAGAGGCATTTCTGGCATGATAATAAAAGCACTTTTTATCCCTTGCAAAGAGTTGTAAGAGCAGTTCCATACCGCAACCGCTCCTGCCATACAAAATATACAACTGGTTGCCGCTCTTTTTATATAATTCTTCTAATTTCTTATACTCTGTGGCTCGTGTGATCATCTATGTTTCCCCATTTCTTTTTATCTCAAATACATAAATCTGCATTTAACAAGTCGCAATTTCTATTATATCTTTGCAGGAGAAAATTGACAAGAAAAAAAGGACGAAGCCCTAAGAACTTCGTCCCGATCCACATGATCTATTTCTTTGCGATATATCCCTGTGCCTTTAAAAGTTCTGCACAAAGAACTGCGCCGCCTGCTGCACCGCGGACTGTATTATGAGAAAGTCCAACGAACTTCCAGTCATATACCGTGTCCTCACGCAAACGTCCCACATTGATACCCATACCATTTTCATAGTTGACATCCAATGTGACCTGTGGGCGGTTATCCTCTTCCATGTAACGGATAAACTGCTTTGGCGCACTCGGAAGGTTTAACTCCTGTGGCAGTCCGGAGAATTTCTCCAACGCCTCGATCAACTGCTCTTTGGTAGGATTTTTCTTAAATTTCACAAATACGGCTGCGGTATGACCATTTAATACCGGAACACGGATACACTGGCAAGTGATGACCGGGCTGGTTGCCGGTACGATCTCGCCCTTTTCTTCATCCACATAGCCCCAGATACGGAGTGGCTCTTTTTCACTCTTTTCTTCTTCACCACCGATGTATGGAATGATATTTCCTTCCATCTCCGGCCAATCCTTAAAGGTCTTTCCTGCACCGGAAATTGCCTGATAAGTTGTCGCTACCACTTCATACGGCTCAAACTCTTTCCATGCGGTAAGTACCGGTGCGTAAGACTGGATCGAGCAGTTTGGCTTTACTGCCACAAATCCTCTCTTGGTTCCCAGTCTCTTCTTCTGATATTCGATCACATGCATATGTTCCGGGTTAATCTCCGGTACGACCATAGGTACATCCGGTGTCCATCTGTGTGCACTGTTATTGGAAACGACCGGTGTCTCAGTCTTAGCATATGCTTCCTCGATCGCCTTGATCTCATCCTTTGTCATGTCAACCGCAGAGAATACAAAATCCACCTCCGCTGCCACATCTTCTACTTCATTGACATTCTTTACCACTATATCTTTTACGGCTTCCGGCATTGGTGTGTCCATTTTCCAACGTCCACCCACAGCATCCTCATACCGCTTGCCTGCACTTCTTGGGCTGGCTGCGATCGTAGTTACCTCAAACCATGGATGATTTTCCAGCAGAGAGATAAATCTCTGTCCAACCATACCTGTTCCACCTAAAATACCAACTTTTAATTTTTCGCTCATGATGCTCTCCTTCTCACATGTCCGCTCTGCGCAGACAACTGTCTTTCTAGGAAAATATGTTACGTTATTCCATAAAAAAAAGCAAGCACTTTTCCAATTTTACACAAATTCCACAAATGCCTGCCTTTTTCCTTATTTCTTTTGGTTATTTTTTCAAAAATTCCTTGTAAGACGCAATGGCTGTTTCCATTGCTTCCTTGCCCGGTGCTCCCGTCGTCAGACGCTTGTTGACACAAGTGTACATGGAAATGGCATCATAAATGTCCTCTTCAAAGACATCTGAGAACTCTTTCAATTCCTCCAATGACATATCATCGATCGCGATACCCTTATCAATGCAATAGAGAACCACACGTCCGATAATGCCATGCGCATCCCGGAACGGTACGCCCTTGCCTACCAGATAATCTGCGGCATCGGTCGCATTGGTAAAGCCATGTCTGGCGCTCTTTTCCATGACGTCTTTGCGGAAAGTCATGGTCTCTAACATGCCATCAAAGAGTTGGATGCAGCCATTGACCGTATCCATCGCATCAAATGCCATTTCTTTATCTTCCTGCATATCCTTATTATAGGCAAGCGGAATGCCCTTCATGGTCGTAAGCAGTCCCATCAGTGCCCCATAGACACGCCCGGTCTTACCACGCACGAGTTCCGCGATATCAGGATTCTTTTTCTGCGGCATGATACTGCTTCCGGTACTATAGGCATCGTCGATCTCAATAAAACGGTATTCATTGGAATTCCAGATGATGACTTCTTCGGAAAAACGGCTCAGATGCATCATGATGGTAGACATGGCACTCAGGTATTCGATCAGATAATCCCTGTCGCTGACACCATCCATACTGTTGACGGTCGGTCCGTAAAATCCCAGCAGTTCTGCAGTATAATCACGATCCAATGGATATGTCGTGCCTGCCAATGCGCCGGAGCCCAAAGGACAATAATTCATGCGCTCGTATATATCGGACAAGCGCAAAACATCACGCTTAAACATTTCAAAATAAGCCCCCATATGATGCGCAAGCGTGATCGGCTGTGCCTTTTGCAAATGGGTAAAGCCCGGCATGATCGTCTCTGTGTTATCTTCCATAATGGAAAGAATGGTCTCAAGCAGATGATGGAGCAGATCCTTGGTATGTTCTACCTGACTTCTGGTATAAAGGCGCATATCCAATGCCACCTGATCGTTTCTGCTGCGTCCGGTATGCAGTTTCTTGCCCGGATCACCGATACGGTCGATCAGATTTGCCTCCACAAAACTATGAATATCCTCGTATTCGGATGTGATGGCAAGTTTGCCGTCTGCCACATCTTTTTCAATGCCTTCCAGTCCGACTAAGATCTCATCCCTTTCCTCTTCCGTAAGGATGCCCTGTTTTGCAAGCATCTTGACGTGTGCCTTGCTGCCCATGATGTCTTCCGAAAAAAACCGCTGGTCGAATCCGATGGAAGCGTTGAAATCATATACTAACTGATCGGTTGCCTTGGTGAATCGTCCACCCCATAACTGTGCCATAATACTTAATTCCTTTCCTCTTTTTCCTGCTGTCTGCTACGATATGAAAACACACATCCACAGTAATCCTGCCGATACATGCCATACTCTTTTGATAATTCTACGCTGCGCTTATAGCCCTCGCGTTTCTTAAAATCCGAATACAAATACGAAATGCCATAGTCTTTTGCCAGTGCTCCGCCGATTTCATTGAGCATCTGGGCATTTTTCATGGGACTGATGGAAAGTGTCGTCGTAAAATAGTCCATCTGCATTTCTTTTGCCAGTTTCGCCGTCTCTTCCAACCGAAGACGAAAACACTGCTGGCATCGCTTTCCACCCTCCGGCTCCTTCTCCAGTCCCTTGGTCACTTCATAAAAACGCTCTTTGTCAAAGTCTCCCTCCACAAAAGAGATCGGATGCTTTGCCGGAAAACGTTCGATAAAAGCCTTTTGTTCTGCCACACGTTTGTTATATTCTTCATCCGGGTAAATATTGGGATTGTAATAGAATACGGTGATCAAAAAATAAGCGGACAGATACTCCAAGACATAAGAACTGCAGGGCGCACAGCAGGCGTGCAAAAGAAGTCTCGGCACCCTGCCCTGCTCCTGCAACTGAAGAATCGTTTGATCCAAAAGACGTTGATAATTCTGCTTCATGTACTATGCTTCCTCAGATGTCCAAAGATATAAAAATGCCACTGCCAGTACATATACGATTGCCATGAGTACCATAAAAACGGCTCTGCCAAAGATAAATCCTGCCGCGATCTGTGCGATCACAAGAAGCCCATGTACCCAGAGCGGGATCCGGTTTAAAAGTGCGCTGAGCAGCACTTCCAAAATGGCGATCGAACAGATTGCCACAATGGGAATATTTAATACCGCAAAACTCACGACGATCAATACTACGGTCACCGCCAGAAAAAATCCAAGTGGTATGATTGGTTTATTTTTAAATACTTTGATTGCTTTTGTCATTTTAAGTGTCCTCTCCTGTTCTTTTCACTTAGCCCATTATAGCAAGTTTTAAAAGAAGAAACAACTACCACCTTTTCTCATCAGGAATAACTGACGCGATTGTTGACATGGTCATAATAATACACATGGTCAGAAAGGACTTCTTCCGGCATCACACAGGTAGCATTGACCTGACGTACCAGGGCAGACATTTCCTCCAGATCAAAGCGATTTTGATAAGGCAGCAAGATCAACTCATGCACACTGCTCGGCAAGATAACAAAATCGCTTTCTGTCACTTTCGCACATTTTTGCATGATCTGCGGATACAACATGACTGCCGCCCCAAAATACTGGTTGGCATTGGTCAGCACATACATCTGAAAATCTGCCAGATCTTCCATGTCTTCAAGTTCCGGCAGACTCTGCCCTGCTGCTTCCAGCATAGAATCCACCAGTCCCGAAAAGGAATGCATCTTTGGTGCAAGCAATTTTGGCGTGTTGCGGCGGGCATAAGATAAGAGTTCTTTCGGCGTGATGTGCCAGATATCTAACATATCATTTCGGATCAGGATAGACGCATTACTCCTTGTCATTTGCTCAGGGAAGGTCTCATCCGCCAAAATATAATAGCAAAATACCACTGCTAGATCCAAATAGGGAACAAACGGCACTTCTGCCAAAAGTTCTTTGTTCTTTTCTATATTGACCAGTTTGTAGATAATATTTTCCCGCACTTTGGAAAAATCCGTGAAAAAAGATAGATCCACATCCTCTTTCAGGCGATACTCAGAAAAACTGGAAAGTATGCGGTCTGCGATTTCTGTCAGGGACGATCCCTCTTGAAAAATCTCATAACACGTATGTAAATAAATGGTTGGGGAAATGTTGACAGATGACTGAAGGATGCTCAGTCCGTCTAACCATAGATCGTTGTTCTTGAGAACAGGGCGCACATCAATCTCCTGATCCGCGTCAATCCGCTCCTCAAGTAAGGAAATCAATTCCTTTTTAAATATTTCGTATGTCATAAACCCTCCGATTCAGACATGCGCAAATGGAAAAAGCTCCGAATCAGACTCGAACTGACGACCCCTTCATTACGAGTGAAGTGCTCTACCAACTGAGCTATCGGAGCAACGAAATTATTATATCGAAAGTTTTCTGTTTTGGCAACGATTTTTTTATCTTTTTGCAAATCGAAGATGCGTTCCTTTGGACTTGGGACTGGCACAGGATGCTGGTCTGTGCCAGTCCCAAGTCCAAAAGGAACGCTCCTCATGGCAAAAGGAACGTCCCTCCTGCCTAGCGTAATTTGTAGTCCAAGCGGATCTTATCTGTGATCAGGGCGATAAATTCCGAATTGGTCGGCTTGCCCTTGCCATGATTGATAGTGTATCCAAACAGTGCATCAATAGTATCCATCCTGCCCCTGCTCCATGCCACTTCAATCGCATGCCGGATGGCACGTTCCACACGACTCGTGGTCGTATCATATTTCTTTGCGATCGTCGGATACAAGACTTTCGTAATGGAATTGAGCATCTCAATATCCTGTACGGACATGACGATTGCATCCCTTAAGTACTGGTAACCTTTGATATGTGCCGGTACCCCGATCTCATGAATGATATTTGTCACATCTGCCTCTAAGGCAGCCTCGGTATGCTCCTTCGTCTTTTTCTGATAAAAACCGGGCTCTACAAAGGCACGGGTTCTTCTTGTCTTTTTGATCCGCTGAATGATCGTATCTTTATCAAAAGGCTTCATGATAAAATAATCTGCCCCAAGAGCAAAGGCATCCTCTGTGACCTGTGGCTGGTTGACGGCACTTACCATGATAAAGTTCGGTGTCTTTTTAATACTCGTATCCCGCTGTACTTTATCCAGGACCCCCAGTCCGTCCATCTTTGGCATCACGATATCAAGCAGTACCACATCCGGCTCTTTCTCCTTGATCATCTGATACGCTTCTTCCCCATCTTTTGCTGTTCCAACTACTGAAAGTTCTTCATCCGACTGTACGATGGTGTCTAGCAACTGACGCATCAGATCATTATCGTCTGCGATTGCCACATTGAGTTTGTCCATACCATCCTCCTACTTTCTTCAAAATCTACGTTCCTCATTATTCAGCATATTTTGTATGTATGCTGTCGAAAGTAGTCGCGAAAAATGATATTTACAAATCCTATAGCATTTCCTCAATGAAAATGCCGTATCCTTTTGTAGGATCATTGATAAAAACGTGCGTTACTGCGCCAATGATCCTGCCTTCCTGAATGATGGGCGATCCACTCATGCCCTGAACGATCCCGCCCATCTGGTCGATGAGTTTTTCATCCGTCACATGAAAGACAAAAGATTTATTCTTTTCCTTTGGTTCATAATCGATCTGGTCGATCATGATCTGATAAGCCTCCACCGCATCGCCTTCGCCAAACAGGATGGTCGCCCCCTCCCGCTTGATCTCCTGTTTATAAGCAACCGCATAGGAGTTTCCCGCATATGCCGTCTTTGCCGTCCCATTCATCTTGCCATAAATGCCCACATTGGAATTGCGCGTGATCTCTCCCAGCCGCGCCGCACTGCCATAATGGATCAGACCTGAGATCTCCCCCGGCGAACCGATGCTGCTAGGCGTGATCCCGGTAATGCTGGTCTCATACAGATAGCCCTCTTTCATACTAAGCGCCTGACTTCCCGATGTCGCGCTGATACCATGTCCCAGCGCCCCAAAAGAGCCATCCTCCTTGACATAGGTCAGGGTTCCTACCCCTGCCACATCATCTTTGACCCAAATGCCTAACTTATATGAGCCATCCTCCGTTTCCTGCGGCTGGACTTTGACTTCCATTTCTTCCCCATGTCTTACGACGGACAGGACCATGGCCTGCCCTTTTGACGCTTCTACCGCCTCCTGCAAGTCCTCCTTGTCTGAAAGTTCTTTTCCATCCCGCCCCGTAATGTAGTCTCCCTCCTGCAAAATATAAGCACAGGGAGATACTTTTTCTCCGGATACAGTCTGGATCTCTTTTAAACCGGCAACATAGATGCCCTGAGTCTGCAGATAAATACCGACCGGTCTTCCCACAGCATCCACGGACTGATCTCCGACAACGGTCCCGCTCATGGTCGCGATCGGGATTAGACCAAACAGTTTACAGGTATAGGTCTTTTGTATGCCCTTGGCATCGCTTCCACGCTCCGTCTGCACGGTCTCTTCTGTATGGGCTTCCTGCACACGAATAGGTGCCGCCAGTGAGATCTTATCACTGGCTTTTTGCAAAACAACCTCTTTGGGAATATAGGATAAAAGCATAAAATAGCAGGCTATGACATATACAATGCCGTAGGCTATGGCTGTTTTTTTGCGATTTTTCTGATACCATGCAAACATAAGCAAAACCTCCATGAAAAAGAAAAGGAAGGACATTTGTCCTTCCTTTAGTATGTTAGTTTTGCCTTATTTTAAACATCTTTCTTGCCTTGTGCCAGATCTTTCATCTCCTTGGCATTGTCTAAGACCGTCTGCGTGATGGTCGTTCCGCCAAGCATACGCGCCAGTTCCTTGATGCTGTCATGATAAGAAAGTGCCTCGATCGAAGATATGGTCTCATTGCCTACCACATCCTTCTGGATCAGATAATGATGATCTGCCATGGCTGCGATCTGTGGCAGATGCGTGATGCAAATGACCTGATGTTCCTTTGCGACCAGATGGAGTTTCTCCGATACTGCCTGCGCTGTACGACCACTGATTCCGGCATCGATCTCATCAAAGATCAAAGTATCAATATCATCATGCTCTGCCAGTACCGTCTTGATTGCTAACATGATACGCGACATCTCACCACCGGATGCTATATCCTTGAGCGGACGGATCGGCTCTCCCGGATTGGTACGGATCATAAACTGTGCATCGTCATAACCGTCTGCGCCGATATGATCTGTCTGCAAAAATTCCATGGAAAAATGCACATCCAGAAAATTCAGATCCATCAGGGCTTCTTCTACCTTGCCGGAGAGTTCCTTAGCATAGCGTTTGCGCATACCGGACAGGGCAAATGCCGCATCCTCTGCTTCTTTTTTGGCGTCATTTAAAGCCTGCGTCAACTTGGCAAGATAGGCTTCGTGGTGCATGAGTTTTTCCAAGCGGTCTTCCTTTTCCTGCTTTGTCGCCAGAATATCCTCAATGGTCGCGCCATATTTGTCCTTGAGGCGGTTGATCTCATTGAGTCTGCCGTCGATCTGGGCAAACATTTCCTCGTCAAACTCTGCCTCAGCCATATACTGTGACAGATCACGGTTGAAATCAGAAAGCAGGCTGTCGATGTCATTTAAACTTTCAAACATAGGCTCTAATGCTTCATCATAAGATAGGATCTGATGCAGACGCTGCACAGCCCTTCCTACCTGTTCCGATGCCCCATCACTGCCGCTGGTCTGCTGGTATGCCTCGGAAAGTGCCTCCATGATCCGTTTGCTGTTGGATAATCTGCGATACTGATTTTCAAAGCGCGCATCTTCTCCGATCTCCAAATTTGCCTCTGTGATCTCTTTGATCTCATACTCTAAAAATGAGATCTCGCGCTCCCTGTCGCCATCCAACTGGTTGGCTTCCTTCCACTCCTGCTGCTTTGCGGCATAGGTCTTGTAGGCTGTCTGCATACGCTCTTTGAGCGGTCCTACTTCATTTTTGGCATACTCATCCAACATTTCCAGATGCTTTTTTTTGTGGAGCAGGGATTGATGGTCATTCTGCCCATGGATATCCAAAAAGATATCCCCCACCTCTTTCATCTTGATCGCCGGTACCATCTCGCCATTGATCTTTGCCACACTGCGGCTCTCCGTGATCTTACGGCTGAGGATGACCTCATCATCATAAGGCTCGATATCCAGTTCTGCCAACTGCTTTCTCTGCGAGTCCCTGGTGATGCGAAAGACAGCCTCGACCAAGGCTTCCTTTCCGGGATCCCGCAACATGTCTTTTGACACCTTTCCACCAAGTGCCAGACCAAGCGCCCCTAAAATAATGGACTTTCCGGCACCGGTCTCTCCGGACAGGATATGCAGTCCGTCCAAGAAGGTGATGTCCTCCTCCTCGATGAGTGCAAGGTTTTTGACGTGTAAATTTTCAAGCATACTTGCTCCTTTCACTCTTCTTAAGCATTTTTATTCTCAACTAGTTTCCTTAATCTACTCATGATCACAATGGTATCGTCTATACTGCGGACCGCGCACATGATCGTATCATCCCCGGCGATACTTCCCACGATCTCCGGCAATTCCATATGATCGAGTGCTGCTGCCACTGCCATCGCCATCCCGGAAACGGTCTTGATGACAAGAATGTTCTGCGCGTTGTCCATAGACACATATCCATCCCGGAAAATGCGGATATATTTTTCCGCCATCTTCTCTTCGGTCTTACGATATGCCACATAGCGTAGTTTTCCATCGCTCATGGCTACCTTTGTCAGTTTCATCTCTCGAATATCTCGGGAAACCGTGGCTTGTGTTGCCACAAATCCGGCACGTTCCAATTCCATGGTCAATTCTTCCTGCGTGCCAATCTCCTTTTTTACGATCAGATCCAAGATCTTTGCCTGACGTTCTGCTTTCATGTCCTTACCTCTTATACTGTATCAAACAACTCTATCTATACTCCATCAATCGTCATCCGCCTGTAACTTGGTACGGATGCGATCCAAAAAACTCACATCCCGCAAATGAATCATCTTTGTGGTCTCCTTTGCCCGATGTACAACGAGTTTTTCTCCCGGATGCAATAATCTCTTGTGATTGCCGTCAAAACTGATCTCGGCTTCCTCTGTCCCATCTTCCCTGCGCGACTCGATCTCGATCACCAATTCATCATAGGGATCCAGAACAATGCTTCTGGCATTTAGGGTATGCGGATTGATCGGTGTCAGAAGGATGAGATTGGTCATAGGATTGACGATCGGACCATTGGCGGAAAGATTGTATGCCGTCGATCCGGTCGGTGTCGCAAAGATTACCCCATCACAATTATAGGCATAAAGATACTGCCCATTGACATAAACGACAACATGCATGACCTGCAGACCTGCACTCGAACAAAGCACAATATCATTGAGGGCCTGGATCTCTTTGCCCGCATTGCCCTGGGCATCTACCATATGCCCGGACAACATCATCCGCTCTTCAATACTGTAATCGCCTGCCATCATGGCATCGATGGCATCATAGACCGATGCATCATCCAGATCACACAGATAGCCCAGATGCCCGCGGTTGATCCCGATCATTGGGATATTTTTTCCAAAAATATTCTGTGCAGCCCGGATCACCGTACCGTCACCGCCGGCAACTAAGATTCCCTGTGTGTCCTCCGGCACATCCAGTTCTGCTTCTAATGCATCATCCGGATTGATCCCATAGGAGCAGGTTCCGCCCTTTTTTTCGATATAATCCGTCAGTTTCTGCACAAATTCTAAGATTTCTTTTTTATCTTCTCTTGCTACAACAAAAAAATGTTTCATGCCTATTTATCCAGTTCTCCATGGGCTGCCGCTACAACTGCCCCCACATCAATCACTTCTTGGCTCTCCGCCTCGGCATCCTTTACGATATGTACCAGATACTCGATATTTCCTTCCGGTCCCTTGATCGGCGAATAATCCAGATGCAGGATGCCAAATCCGATGGACTTTGCAAATAAGATCACGCGCTCGATCACCTCTTTATGTACTGCCGGATCCCTTACCACGCCTTTTTTTCCGACCTTGTCCTTACCTGCTTCAAACTGGGGTTTGATGAGACATACCATCTGTCCGCCGTCTTTTAAAAGTTCCTTTGCCGGTCCCAAGACCTTGGTCAGGGAAATAAAAGATACATCCACGGACGCAAAATTCAAAGCGTCCCCGATGTCCTCCGGTGTCACATAGCGGATGTTGGTCTTTTCCATGCAGACCACCCGCGGATCCTGCCGCAGTTTCCAGGCAAACTGTCCATATCCTACATCCACGGCATAGACCTTCTTTGCTCCGTTTTGTAACATACAATCGGTAAAGCCTCCGGTCGATGCCCCGATATCCATGCAGACCTTGTCATCTAGGGTAATGCCAAACTGTGCCATTGCCTTTTCCAGTTTCAGTCCGCCACGGCTGACATAACGCAGGGTATTGCCATGGATCTCAATATTCACGGACGGATCAAAAAAAGTGCCCGCCTTATCTTCTCTCTGGTTGTCTACAAAGACATTACCCTCCATGATCATGGTCTTTGCCTTTTCTCTGGAAGGGGCAAGTCCTTTTTGCACCAATAAAACATCCAAACGTTCTTTCATGCTTATCTATCCTATAATTTTTCTAAGATCTGCCGCGTGATACCATCGGCATCGATCCCTAATTCTTTTTGCAAGACTGCCACATTGCCATGCTCTACAAAATGGTCTCCGATCGCAATGGAAAGGATCTGTCCTTCATAGCCCTCCCGACGAAGGAAACATGCCACATGCTCACCAAAGCCGCCCAAGGCTACATTTTCCTCCAAAATAACGATCATAGAGTGCTTGGTCATGGCTTCTTTTAAATATGCCGCATCAAAAGGCTTGGCAAATCTGGCATTGACAAGCGTTGCCTCTATGCCTTTTTCCTTTAACTGCCCGCAGACAGCCTCGGCGGTCTTTACCATACTGCCCAAAGCAAACAGGAGTATATCCTGCCCCACTGTGATCTCCTCACACTTGCCGCAGACGATCGGCTGACGGTGTTCCTGCAAGCCGTCATATGCCTCTCCTCTCGGATAACGAAGGGCGATCGGTGCATCATAAGCGATCGCATACTTTAACATATCGGAAAGTTCCCATTTATTTTTCGGTGCCATGACAGTCATATTCGGCATTTCAGTCAAATAGGACAGATCAAAAACGCCCTGATGGGTCTCTCCATCACTGCCGACAAGTCCCGCCCGGTCAATAGCAAATACAACCGGAAGATTTTGCATACAGACATCATGCAGCATCTGGTCATAGCCTCTCTGTAAAAAGGAGGAATAGACCGCAAAGACCGGATGCATGCCTCCTGCTGCAAGTGCAGCGGCAAAGGTCACGGCGTGTTCTTCCGCAATCCCAACATCAAAGAAACGATCCGGGAACATATTGTGAAAACGCTTGAGTCCACAACCGTCTGCCATGGCTGCGGTGATGGCAACTAACTTGTCATCCCGGTCTCCCATCTTGCGCATAACGGTTGAAAATACATCGGTATAGGTCGCTTTCCCATGGGAAAGCGGGATCCCTGTCTCAATATCAAAAGGTGCCGTACCGTGGAAACGGGACGGATGTCTTTCTGCCGGGCGGTAGCCATATCCTTTCTTGGTAAGAACATGCACTAAGACCGGTCCCTGTACCTGCGAAGCCTCCTGAAAGACTTTGAGCATAGCGGATATGTCGTGCCCATCCACAGGTCCTAGATACATGATCCCCATATCTTCAAAGATCATCCCCGGGATCACCATCTGTTTGATACTGCTCTTGGTCTTGCGAATACCGGATACAATGCGCTCGCCATAAACCGGGATCTTTTCCAAAGAAGACTGCACGCCCTCTTTTAATTCCACATAGTTCGTGCTGGTACGCAGTTTTGACAAATGTCTGGACATCCCGCCGACATTTTCTGAGATCGACATATTGTTATCATTTAATACGATGATAAAATTCTTCTTGAGGGCGGCGGCATTATTCATCGCCTCATATGCCATACCGCCTGTCAGGGCTCCGTCACCGATCACAGAAACCACCTTGTAGTCCTCATTCTGTAACTCTCTCGCCCATGCCAGTCCAAGTCCTGCGGAGATGGAAGTAGAACTGTGTCCGGTATCAAAGGAATCGCACGGACTCTCTGTCCGCTTTGGGAAGCCACTCATACCACCATACTGGCGCAGATGATCAAAGTCGTCCTTGCGGCCAGTCAGGATCTTGTGGGTATAAGACTGGTGTCCCACGTCCCACACGATCTTATCCTTTGGAAAATCCAAAAAAAGATGCAATGCCATCGTCAGTTCCACGGTTCCTAAGTTGGACGCCAAATGTCCGCCGAGTTCTGAGATCTTTTCGATCAAAAAAGTACGGATCTCCTGTCGTAAGACATCTATCTCTGCCGGTGTCAAATTCTTAATATCATTTTCTTTTTGTATCTTATCTAACACCATAAGTCTCATCCTCTACTTATCGCGAAGCACCATCCATCGTAAAAGTTCTGTCAAAAATGGATTTTCGTATGGAAGTTCTTGTAAAATAGCGATCGCATCGTCTGTCAGATCTGCCACTTCCTGCTTTGCTTTTTCTAAACCTTCAAATACAACATAAGTTGCCTTCTGGTTCTTCTCATCACTGCCAACGGATTTACCGATTGTCTCTGTCTCACCGATCACATCCAAGACATCATCCTGAATCTGGAAAGCAAGTCCGATCTTTTTTGCCACATCTTCGATCTGTTCGACTTCTTCATCCGTCGCGCCACCTAAAATAGCACCGATCATCATAGCTGCCTCGATCAGAGCTCCGGTCTTCAACTCATAGATAAAGTCCAAACGATTCTTGGAGATACCGTATTGTTTCTCGGCTTCCACATCTACGACCTGACCGCCGATCATGCCATAAATACCGGCTTTTTTTGCCAGAACCTTGAGTGAACGGATGACAGCCCTGTTGTCTGCCCCCTTGGTCTCATCCAAAGTATCCAGCGCAATCTCAAAGGCATAATTGAGCAAGCCATCACCTGCTAAAACGCCCATAGCCTCGCCGAATTTGGCATGTGTCGTCAATTTGCCACGGCGCAATTCATCATCATCCATGGCTGGCAGATCATCATGCACCAAAGAATATGTGTGGATCAGTTCGATCGCTGCCACAAAAGATTCGATTGCCTTGTTGGAACCACCGAATAATTTGTAAGTCTCCAGCATGAGGATAGGACGGATCCGCTTGCCCCCTGCCAAAACACTATAGTTCATTGCCTGAAATACTGTCTTCTGATAACCTTTTTCCGCCGGTAACACACGGTAGATCATACGGTCTGCGTCGCTTGCCTTATAGGCGATTTCCTTATTGATATCCATAACTACACCTCTTCAAATGTTTCTAACTCACCATTACTGTTCAACATCTGTACCTTTTGCTCTACGGCATTCATCAGGTCATTGCAGTGCTTGATCTGCTGCATACCTGATTGATATAACAAAAAAGAATCCTCCAAAGTCACTTCATTGGACTCTAACTTGTTCAAGATTTCTTCAATTTCTGCAAAACTCTGTTCTATGGTCAATTCTTTTTCTTCCATGCTACATCCTCATCGATTTCTTTTATGACAGCCTGCATCCTGCCGTCACGCACATAAACCTGCACAGGATCTCCTATGGCTACGCCTTTTATCGAAGACAGGCAATGTCCGCTCTCATCTGCTACATAGGCATAGCCTTGTGCCAGTTTTTTCAAAGGCGACATGCCCTCCAAACGCTCTGCCAAAAGCCGCATCCGCCCATCAAAGCCGTCCAGCCTCCTTCGCATCGTCTGCTGCAAACGGTCTTCCAAATGCATGGCATACTGTCTTTTCTCATTGAGCCGCCCCATTGGACTCAAAAGCAGCATCTGCCTTTTTAGCCCTTCCAAGGTCTGTCTGTCCTTTTGCAGATGCATCTGCATGGACTGCTGCATACGGACCTGGACGGATGTCAAAGCACCAGCGACCTCCTCATAGGAAAAGACTGCCAGTTCGGCTGCCGCCGACGGTGTCGGTGCGCGTAGATCAGCCACAAAATCACAGATCGTCGTATCGGTCTCATGCCCCACCGCCGAAATGACCGGTGTATTGCAGTTGAACACGGCTCTGGCTACGGCTTCCTCATTAAATGCCCATAGGTCTTCGATCGAGCCACCGCCTCTGCCGACGATCAAAACGTCTAAACCCATGGCATCCAGCGCCATGATACCGGAAATGATACTCTCCACGGCGCCCTCGCCCTGTACCAAAGCCGGATATAAGGCAATGGATACATGAGGATTGCGTCTTTTGGAGATCTGGATGATATCCCGCACGGCTGCGCCGGTCGGTGCCGTCACAATGCCGATCCGTTGTGCAAAACGGGGAATAGGCTTTTTGTACTCTGCGGCAAACATGCCCATTTCTTCCAGTTCTTTTTTTAACTGTTCAAAACGTACATACAGATCTCCTGCCCCATCCAGCGTGATCTCTTTTGCGTAGATCTGATAGGTACCGCCCTTTTCATAGACGGAAACGGAACCTGTGACCACGACCTTATCTCCATCCTTCATAGGAAAACGCAGACCCTTGACGCGGTTCCCGCGAAAGAGGATGGCAGAGATCGCTCCGCCTGCGTCCTTTAAGGTGAAGTAGATATGACCGCTGGAATGATATTTGCAGTTGGAGACCTCTCCCTTGATACGGATATCACGGAGTAAGAAATCCTCTGCAAACATACGTTGGATATAGGCATTGACCTGCCCTACACCATAGATATTTTTATTCATGGATCCTTGCTAATACTCCGTTGACAAATCCTGCTGACTGATCTGTGCCATAGGTCTTTGCCAGTTCTACGGCTTCATTGATGGCAATGCCCTTTGGCAATTTCTCATAGCGAATTTCATAGACTGCCAGACGGATCAAAGACAGGTCGACCTTTGCCATACGGCTGGTCTTCCAGCCCTCCACTGCCTCATCGATGATCGCATCGATCTCCTCAACGTGTGCAAAGATGTCACTGCTCTTGTCAGCAATGTATTTTTCCTGTTCTAATTCCTTATCGCTCTTGACCGGGAATTCTTCTGTCTCTTTCTCCGGCTCGCTCTCATCCTGCAAGAATAGGTCTACCTGTTCCGGTAGATCTTCCTGCGCATGAAAATCCGCCTGAAAGATGATCTTAAATATCTCTTCTCGTATTTGTCTTCTTGTCATTGTCATAGACCTTTTTCGCTCCCTCAATGTATTGATAATATGGTAAAAAAGGATGTCTTTTCAGACACCCTTGATTATAGCGCAATCCTTGATAAAACAAAAGAATTATTCCCCTGCAACCGCTACAGATGCAATCTTGATATCTACGCTGATGACCTCAAGTCCAACCATGTTCTCGATCGCATTCTTGACCTTGTCCTGCACCTGCTGGCAGATCTTTGGGATCTCATAGCCATAAGAGATATTCACTCCCAAACGTACTGCAACTTTGTTTTCTTCTTCTGTGATGATCTTTACACCCTTGGATAACTTGTTCATCCCAGCCTTGCTGATCACTTCATTGGTCAGATTTCCAGCCAGAGAAGATACACCTTCCACCTCTGTAGCAGCAAGTCCTGCGATGATTGCAACTACTTCATCTGTGATATTGACCCCACCATTTTCGCTCTCTTTGATAACAAAACTCTTTCTATCTTCTGCCATATCGGTAGCCTCCTAAACATATTCTTAGCATTATTATATCAGACCTCCCGTAAATTGGGAAGTTTTTTATCTTTTGTCTTTTGGCAGCCAGTGCAAATCGTACGGTGTCATCTGGTAGACATAATAATCCAGATAATTGGTATATAAGCAATTTGCATGGGAACGCCATTGTAAAAACGGTCTTTCGTTCACATCATCATTAGGATAATAATTGACCGGCATCTGGATATCCATGCCTTTTTCCAGATCCCGCTTGTACTCTTTATCCAGGGTCAAACGATCGTATTCCGGATGTCCCATGCAAAAGATCTGGCTGTTATCCTTGGACAGGATCAAAAAGATGCCTGCTTCTTCCGACTCTGCCAGCACGATCAGATCCGGGTTGTTTCGGATGGCATCCTCGTCCATTCTGGTGTGTCTGGAATGTGGTGCCATGAAATAATCATCAAAACCGCGTACCAATGGGATCTTGCGGTTTTGCACCCTGTGCTTGTAGACACCAAAGATCTTTTGATCTAAGATCTCCTTTTTGATACCGTAGTGATAATATAGCCCCGCCTGTGCGCCCCAGCACTGGTAAAAAGTACAGGTCACATGGGTCTTTGACCACTCCATGATCTCGACCAGTTCATCCCAGTAATCCACTTCTTCAAAATCATGCAGTTCCACCGGTGCTCCCGTGATGATCAGACCGTCCAGATTACGGTTTTTGATGTCACCAAAGGTCTGGTAAAACTTGTTCAAATGGCTCATGGACGTATTTTTGGAAATATGGCTCTCCACTGCGATAAAAGTAATGTCTACCTGAAGCGGGGAATTTGACAGGGAACGCAGCATCTGCAGTTCCGTATCCTCTTTTAAAGGCATAAGGTTCAGGATCCCGATCTCGATCGGGCGGATATCCTGATGCACTGCCCTGTCCTCGTCCATAACAAATATATTTTCATGCTCTAAGATCGCCTTTGCAGGCAGATCGCTCTGTGTTTTGATCGGCATAATTGCCCCCTCTTTCTATCTCTATTCTCTAGGCTTTGACCTGAAGCATTTCTAATAATTCTTCCTCTGTAAGCACGGTGACTCCTAAAGCGTTCGCCTTATCCAATTTGCTTCCTGCATTTTCACCAGCCAGTAGATAGTTTGTCTTTTTGGAAACAGAACTGCTGACCTTGCCGCCGTGGCGTTCGATCAATTCTGCTGCTTCCTTTCTTCCCATGCCGGGGAGTGTTCCTGTGATCACAAATGTAAGTTCTGCCAGCACATCGTCACTATCTGCTGCCTGAAGGCGTGCCATATTGACACCGTGCTTTTGCATTCGCTCCAAGATCCCCAGACTGACCGGATCACGAAAATAAGCATAGATGGCTTTTGCACTGATCTCGCCAATATCATTGACCTCGACCAGTTTATCCGGCTCTGCCTTTGCTACCGCATCGATCGAACCAAAATAGTCCAAAAGCGATTTTGCCGCTGCTTTGCCAATCCCCGGTATGCCCAGTCCTGTCAGAAGGCGGTAGGCATCATTCTCCTTGGATGCCTCGATCACTCCGAGAAGTTTATCTGTATTTTTTTCTTTGCCCAGGATACCCTTTTCGATCAATTCGTCCCGGTATTCATAAAGTCCATAAATATCCGCAATGTCGTGCAGATAGTCCTGATGGATGAGTTCCTCAATATAGGCTGTGCCAAATCCCTTGATATCCATGGCATCGCGCCCCACAAAATTGATGATATGGCGTTCCAGTTGTGCCGGACAGGTCGCAGAAGAACACTTGATATCTGCCGTGTTTTCTTCCCGATAGGTCGGCGCCCCACACACCGGGCACTTATCCGGGATCACAAAGGTCTTTACCCCTGCCGGACGTTTGTCATGTAATACCTCTTTGACCTTCGGAATGATCTCTCCCGATTTGTAGACAAGGATGGTATCGCCGATCCCGATATCCAGGTCATTGATAAAATCCTGATTGTGCAGGGTTGCCCGGCTGACCGAAGTCCCACACAGACGGATCGGTTCAAAAATGGCAGTCGGTGTGATACGCCCCGTACGCCCTACCGATAATTCGATATCCAGTAATTTGGTCTCTTTTTCCTCCGGCGGATACTTGTAGGCGATCGCCCAGCGTGGCACTTTAGATGTATTTCCCAAAAGTTCGCGGTCGGAAAAACGGTTGATCTTGACCACCGCTCCGTCAATATCATACGCCAGATTGCCACGGTTCTCCCCTATGGCACAGATGGCATCCCAGACTTCCTCGCCACTGTGGCAGACCCGGTAATCCTCGATGACCGGGATGTGCTGGGATTTCATATATTCGTATGCCTCGGTGTGGGTCAAAAATTCCCGTCCCACCGATTGCTGTAAATTAAAAATAAACATGGAAAGATGGCGTTCCTTTACCACCTTGCTGTCCAACTGCCGAAGCGTGCCCGCCGCACAGTTTCTTGGGTTGGCAAAAGTCTTTTTGCCCAGCAGTTCCTGCGTCTCATTCACATGGGAAAAGGCGGCTTCCGTCATGTAGACTTCTCCACGGATCTCCAGATAATCCGGTGCGTCCTTTAAGGTCGTCTTTACATCTTCGATCACCTTGGCATTTGCTGTAACATCCTCGCCAAAGTTGATGCCATCACCTCTGGTCTCTGCCAGCGCAAGTTTGCCCTGCTCGTAGCGCAAGGACATGGAAAGCCCATCGATCTTGTACTCAACGACAAACTCAGGATCTTCCAGTTTTTCCTGCATTTCTGCCACAAAGTTCATGACCTCTTCCTTAGAGAAGACATCCTGCAAACTCAGCATTGGCACATTGTGACGCACCAGTACTCCTGCCTCTCTCTTGGCATTGCCACCGACTTTTTGTGTCGGAGAAGACGCGTCCACCAGTTCCGGATGCTCTTTTTCGATCTGCTTTAGACGCTGCATGAGCATATCATACTCATAGTCTGTAATCTCCGGTGCATCCATATTATAGTAACGATTGCTGTGATATTCGATTTGTTCCCGTAATGTTTTTACTTCTTCCTTAATATCCATATCAACCTCTAAGTAATTTCTGTAACTCAGCAAATTCTGCCGCAGTGATCGGGCGATACTGCCCTTCCGCGATACCGTCCAGCGTCAGGTTCATGATGCGCACACGTTCCAGATCCCGTACATGATAACCGCATTCCATACACATGCGGCGGATCTGGCGGTTGAGTCCCTGGGTCAAAATAATGCGAAAAGTAAATTTGGATAACTTTTCTACTTTACAGGGTCTGGTCGTAACTTTCAGTTCTGACAGATAGACTCCTGCTGCCATACGCTCTACAAAAGCTGCATCAATCGGACGATCTACGCGTACGATATACTCTTTTTCATGATGGTAACGACTGCGCATGATCTGATTGACCAGATCTCCCTGATTGGTCATCAAAAGGAGTCCTCTGGAATTTTTATCCAGACGTCCTACCGGATAAAGCCGGGTCGAATAATCAATATAATCGACCACATTGTGTTTCTCCCGCTTTTCTGCCGTACAGACAATCCCAACAGGCTTGTTGAATAAAAGTAGGACATCCTTGGGCTTTCCTATGACCTCTCGTCCACAGTATTCCACACAATCGGACATTTTAACCTTTTGTCCCATGCCAGCCACTTTGCCGTTGACTAAGACTTTGCCTGCCTCGATACACCGGTCCGCTTCTCTTCTGGAACAAATACCTGCTTCGCTCAAATATTTATTTAGGCGGATCTCTTCTTCTGCCATGGGTCTCCTTTCTGTCCGATTCCTATAAGGCTACGAAAGGGACAGACCATATGGACTGCCCCTAAAGATACATTATAAAACTGCTTTTACTGTAAGTATTCTGTCTTGCAGTATCCCTGCTTGCCGTTGTAATTGACCTTGGTCCATCCATCCGCATAAGACTCGATCACAGTGACCTGTTCGCCTGCGTATGCAACTGCTACCTTGGAAGCAGTCTCACTCATGCTCTCGCGAACATTGACCGTATTGGCAAGTGTGATCTCCTGTCCCTGGCTCAGGTTTGCACTGCTATTTGTTGACTGGCTTGTATCTTGTGTACTGTCACCAGATACATCTGCCAGATAATCTGCCTTTACATATGCCTTGGTGCCATTGTAGTCGATCTTTGCCCAGCCATTTTCATCTGCATACCAGGTAACCTGCGTACCGGATGCCAACTGTCCTAACAAGTTTCCATCCTCGGATGCGGCATCACGCACATTGATCTTGTCGGTTGTGACCTTTGTCTTAGCGTTTGCTGCCTCTGCTGCTTCGGCTGCCGCTGCTTCCTCTGCTGCCTTGGCTTCTTCTGCCGCCTTGGCTGCTGCTTCTTCCTCTGCTGCCTTGGCTGCTGCTGCCTCTTCCGCTGCCTGGGCTACGGATGCCTTATAATCTGCCGCCCACTGCTTGATAGCATCCTGTAAGGTCGTATTGACAAAGGTGTTCAGATTTTCGTCTGCAAGCATTGCCTCGTTGCATTCCTGCTGTACTTCTGCCTGCAAAGCAAGGACATCACTCTGTTGTTCAAAGGTAGCGATCAAGGATGCGATATCCGTATCCATGTCAAATTCGCCGTTGGACTGGTTGAATGAACCATATACATTGTTGATGTAAAGGCTTCCATCATCCTTGGTCTGGACATAGAAGAAATCAAGCCCTGCAACCGGTGTATCTATATTTGCAAACTTGATCTGCAAATATACGGAACACAGATAGGAATCCTTGTCCAAGCCACGCTTTGTGTAAACCTTTAAATTCTGGTACTTTTCAATATATTGACTATAGAACTGGATATAACTGACTTCTGCATCTGAAATCGGCGTAGCGATTTGCTTGAGAGAATCGGTATCTCCTGCTGCATAATATTCGTAATATTTGGTAATCAGGTCATTGACTTCCTGATTGTCACTTTCCGCATACTGCTGATATGCGCCTGCCATCGGATCCTTGTCCGATGTCGTACCATCTGTACATCTGGCAAGGATGAGTACCATAGCCACAAAGACTGCCGCTGCGCCAAAATATCTCGCATTCTTTTTAAGGAATTCTGTAATTTTATCTATTTTTATCTTCTGAAAGAATTCTTTCACCTTCAACAATATCACCTCCAAAAAAGTCTCCCCAACACATAGTGTTTTGAATGTAGACGACTGGATTCGAACCAGCGATCTTCGGAGTCGGAGTCCGATGCGTTATCCAACTACGCTACGCCTACTTAATACAAATCTTGTTTATTCTATCAAAATCACGAGCCAAAGTCAATGTAAGAAACATGCCAATGTTTGACAGAGCCAACAATTTCTTATAATATAGTTATTGTTAAATTTATGTCGCAATCTGCGACAGAATGGAGATTATCATGAGTTTTTCATATTTAAAAAAGATGCCGGATCCGGACACCATCAAAAGTGAATTTGCCTTAACACCGGAGATGAAGGCATTAAAGGCTGACAGAGATCAGCAGATTGCAGATATCATTACAGGAAAGGATGACCGCGTGCTCGCCATCATCGGGCCATGCTCCGCAGACAACGAAGATTCTGTCTGTGAGTATGTCAACCGCCTGACCTCCGTACAGGAAAAGATCAAAGACCGTGTGCTCATCGTTCCTCGTATCTATACCAATAAACCTAGGACCACCGGTTCCGGTTACAAGGGCATTGCTTCCCAGCCGGATCCTACCAAGGCACCGGATATGGTCGAGGGTCTGATCGCCATGCGTAAAATGCACCTGCGTGCCATCCGCGAAAGCGGTTTTACCTGTGCCGATGAGATGCTCTACCCGGAGAACTGGCCTTATGTTGAAGACCTGCTCTCCTACGTTGCCATCGGTGCACGTTCTGTAGAAGACCAGCACCATCGTCTGACCGTCAGTGGTTTTGATGTAGCAAGTGGTATGAAGAATCCGACCAGCGGTGACTTTTCCGTTATGCTCAATTCCGTATATGCAGCACAACATGCACACCACTTTACTTTTTCCGGTTACGAGGTGCGCACAACCGGCAATCCTTTGGCGCATACGATCCTGCGCGGGGCTGTCAGCAAGCATGGCAACTGTGTACAGAACTACCACTACGAGGATCTGGTTCGCCTTTCCGATATGTATGCCTCTATGGATCTTGTCAATCCGGCTACGATCGTGGATGCCAACCACTCCAACTCCAACAAGCAGTTCAAGCAGCAGATCCGTATCGTCCGTGAAATCATGATGAGCCGCCAGTTCTCAAGCGATGTCAAGAACCTGGTCAAGGGCGTCATGGTAGAAAGTTATCTGGAAGAAGGCTCCCAGAAGATTTCCGATCATCAGGTCTATGGCAAGTCCATCACCGACCCATGTCTTGGATGGGAGGATTCTGAGAAGTTGCTTTATATGATCGCCGAGTTGAATAAATAAGAGGGGATTTATAGATTTATATGAAACGTGAACAATTAGGAAGTCGTCTGGGCTTCATCATGCTATCGGCGGGGTGCGCTATCGGCTGTGGAAATATGTGGAAATTTCCATGGATGTGCGGGCAAAATGGTGGCGGCTCTTTTATGCTGGTCTATATCATCTGTCTGATTATCCTCGGCATTCCGGCTCTTACCATGGAATTTGCGATCGGCAGAGCCGCACAGACCAGTCCTCTCAATATGTATAAAAAATTGGAAAAGCCGGGTCAAAAATGGGGTGGTTTCGGCATTATCTGTCTGATCGGTAATCTGGCACTGATGGCATTTTACACCGTGGTATGTGGATGGCTCATCTATTATTTCTGTAAATATGTTGCCGGTAGGCAGCAGACTTTAGGATTTGCCTCCATGATCGCAAGTCCTACGATCAATGTAGTTTTTCTGCTCATAACGGTCGTCCTTGCCTTTTTCATCCTGTCCTTCCATTTACAGGGCGGGCTTGAGCGGATCACAAAATTTATGATGAGCGCACTTTTAGTGCTCATGCTGGTACTGGCAGTCCACAGTCTTTTGTTAAAAGGTGCCGGACAAGGCTTACGTTTTTATCTGAAACCGGATATTTCCAAGATTAACGGATCTGTCGTGGTTGCCGCCATGAACCAGGCATTTTTCACGCTTTCCACCGGTATGGGAAGCATGGCGATCTTTGGCTCTTATATCGGAAAAGACCGCACCCTCATGGGCGAAGCCCTGCATGTCATCACGCTTGATACTCTGGTCGCTTTTTTAGCAGGTGTCATCATCTTCCCTGCATGTTTTACCTATAATCTGGAAGTCGGTGCCGGACCGAGCCTTTTATTTGATACGATGGCAACCGTCTTTAATAATATGCCCGGTGGGCGCGTCTGGGGATCCTTATTCTTTTTGTTTATGATCTTCGCTGCGCTCTCCACGGTACTGGGTGTCTGCGAAAATATTCTTGCCATGGTCCGCGAACTGACCGGTTGGTCCAGACCAAAGGGAAGTCTGGTCTGTGGCATCATCGTCTTTTTACTGGCACTGACAACAGCACTCGGATTTAATGCCCTGCATTTCCAACCATTTGCTGAAGGGACGACCTGGATGGACTTTTGGGACTTTGTTGTTTCTACTAACATACTGCCGCTGGGTTCTCTCGTCCTCGCCCTCTTCTGCTGTCATAAGTTTGGCTGGGGATGGGATAATTTCTTTAAGGAAGCCAATACCGGTGTCGGGCCTAAGATGAAGAACTGGCAAAAGCCCATTTTTACCTTCGTGGTACCTGTGATCATCGCCATCATTTATGTTTATGGCATTGCGACTTTTTCTTGGAAGTAAATATTCCTATCATAACAAAACGCTGTAGGTTTGACCCACAGCGTTTTCTTTTCCTTATTCTGTTTCTTTCTTGCTCTCCCGCAAATAATAAATCGTCGGCACGACCACCATGGTAAGTATGGTAGAAAAGAGCAGTCCGAATAATAGCGTTACCGCCATCGGCGCTGACATGGGATCCTGTGATACGATCAGCGGTACCAAACCGATACAGGTCGTAACACTGGAGATCATGATCGGACGGAATCTTGCTGCCACCGCACTGCGGCAGGCTTCCCGGACGCTCTCGCCATTCCTTCGTTTCTCGTCGATGACCTCGATCAGAAGAATACCATTATTTACCACAATGCCAAAGAGGGCAACAATGCCCAAAAGCGCCATCGCCTGAATGTTCATGTTTAAGATCCAGAGTCCAAAGCAACAGCCGATCAGCGACAACGGTATGGAAGTCAGTATGTTGAGCGGCTTTCCAAAATCCTTAAACTGCAGAAGCAGGATAATGTATATGATCAAAATCGCCACACCTGCCGCCTTGATCAGATTTCCGACCAGAGTCATCATATTGCTCATCTCGCCCTGTTCCACAATGGTAAGTCCCTCGCTATCCATTTTGTCCAGATATTGTTTTTCAAATTTTGATTCGATCGTGCCGGATACATAGCCGGATTGCACACCGGATAAGACATTGACATACCGCTTTCCGTTATAATGGTTGATCAGCGGAATGGTCGGCTCCAGCGTGATGTCCGCCACCTGCCCCAACAAAACATGGGTATCACTGACGGAGCCGGAAATTGGCAGATTTTTCAGTTGTTCCAGACTATCCACCTTTGCCCTAACGACTATATCCATCTCATCCTCTGCGCCGGTATAGGTGGATGCCGTTGCCCCCATAAGGCTGGTATTGAGTTGCTTGACCACATCATATTTCAAAAGTCCATAACTGGATAATCTCTCACTGTCCAGATTTACCTTGTACTCATATTGTGCATTTACGGAAGTGTCACGCACATTCGTCGTTCCTTCTATCTGGGACAGGTCTTCTACCATCTGTGCCGCAAATGCATTGATTTCATCCAGATCATCCCCCGATACCGTATAAACGATCTTATCATCTGCCGGCAGGGAGTATTCCAGACATTTGACCTCAATGCTTGCGCCGGTAACCTTCTCATTGATTTCCTCTTGCAGTTGTTTGGCAGCCTTTTCCGTACTGCCAACCTTTTTCAATGCATCCTCATCTAACTCCAGCATGATGCGCCCGGCATTGTCTGCATCATTCATGGAAGGTACCGATATGAAGAAACTCGGCAGCCCGCCGCCGATGGCTGTAGTATAATGTGCCACCAGTTCATCCTCTTTTAAGACATCTTCTACCTGATCTATGACTTTTTCCGTCGCATCCAGATTCATGGTTTCTCCACTGACATCCAGATAGATCACCGGCTTTGATGAATATGGGAAAAACTGCATGCCAAGTTGTGTGGCTAAAAGTGCTGCCACGCCAAGCGTTGCAAAGGAAAACACCAGCGTCCGCTTCGGATAACGAAGCCCGATCCCCAGCAGGCGGTCAAAAAATCCATGCACCGGATTCGGCTTTTTATTTTCTTTTTCCTTTTCCGGTTTAAAGAAGAAATATGCCAAAACCGGAATACCGCACATCGCCATGATATAGGAAGCGATCAGGGATGTGATAACAACCGTAGGGATCGTTCCTGCCACCTTACCGATCGTCCCCGGGATAAAATAGATAATACTAAAGGTCACGATCGTTGTAAGTGTACTGGTCAGTACCGGCAGCCAGGTTTCTTTGACACCGCCCGCAATGGCTTCTTCTTTTTCCTGTCCGGCGTTCATGCGCTGTTGGATCGCTTCGCTGATCACAACCGCATTATCCACCAAAATACCCAGACTGATGATCAAGGCTGCGATCGATATAAACTGAAACTCGATATTTAAAAGATACATGACCGTAAAAGTCACCAGAACACTGATTGGCAGTGCCGTACTGATGACAAGTGCATTGCGGATACCGACACCGATCAGGACAACCACCATGATCAGCAGGACACTTTCGATCAGATTCAAGATAAAGCCGTTGATATTTTCGCTGATTGCCTCCGGCGCATACATGACTTCATGGAAATCTAGATTTTCCGGCAACTGCTTCTTGATCGTATTGATCTGACTGCGGACATCTTTGCCGACATTTACCGCATTGACACCATCATCAAACTTGCCGACCAGAAGAATACAGCCTTTTCCATCCTGCTCATAATGCTTATCACTGGTGTTTTCCACATAGACATTTGCCACATCCTTTAATTTTACAAAAGAAAGACTGTCATCCGCACCGCCGATCACTGTATTCTCAATATCTGACAGGCTGGTAAAAAGTCCGTCACTGGTCACCGTGACCGTACCGGAATCATAAGCAATACTTCCTGCCGGAATATTAAGGTTCTGCGCCTGCATCAAGGATAAGATATTTTCAATGGAAACATTGTAAGACTGCAATTTCTGGATGTCAGCCTCCACCACAACCTGTTTCGTGCTGGCGCCCTCAATGGATACCGATGCCACATGATCGATATCCTCCAGTTGATCCTTGATCGTATCTGCATAGGCTACCAGTTCCTCCGAAGAATAGTCTTCTCCCGACAAACTAATGATAAATTGATTATTTGAGACCAGATCCGTTTTTACTGTACTTGTCTGGCACATATCCGGCAGGTCGCCCTGCACATCCGATACACATTCTCGCAACTTGGATTCCACCTGGTCGATCGTCACATCGGTGGTATAATACACGATCACGGCGCTTGCAGATTCCATACTCATACTGGTTGTATAGTCCACATTCGCCAACTGCCCAATGGCATCTTCCAATTTATCTGTCACGTATTCCTCTACCTCTTCCGGTGAGGCTCCCGGATAGATGGTCGTCACGAGCGCAACCGCTATGGACGTGTCCGGATTTTCCTGCTTTGGCACCAGATAATAAGAAATGCCGCCCAGTAAAACAATGATCGCCAGAAAGAATACCACAATATAGCGATTATGTAATAAACCTTTTGTTAATTTATCCATGCCCTGCCCCCTTATTCTGCCTTGTCATAGGACACAGCACTACCTGTACGGACCAGCTTCATGCCTTCGCAGATGATCTTATCCCCTGCTTTTGTTCCTTCGACCAGCACCTGATCATCACTGACTTCCAGGACATTGATATACTCACGCTTTGCCCTGTCATTTTCCACCACATAAACATAATCATTGCCATCATTTAGGATCACCGACAAAGGCAGCCAGATGCCGGTCCGTTCTCCTATATTAATCTCAACGGTTGCCAGTTCTCCCAGATATACCTCCGGATCCGCGGTATCTACCGTCACATCCGTCGCATAAGTCCTGGTATTCTCATCCGGCGTCACATCTATGCTCTTAATATTTCCGGCAAAAGTCTTATCTCCAATCTGGATCTGTGCGGCCATACCGGCAGAAAGGGATGTAATATCTGTCTGTGACACACCGAAATTGATCACAACATCATGCGTTGCCAAAACAACCGCCGGCATGATCGGTGTTGAAACACTGCCCTCTGTCGCAGAAACATTGACCACATATCCCGCCTTGGGTGCTTTCAGCGTACATTTATCTACTGCACTCTGTGCCTTTTCCACATTGTCCGCAGCATTATCATAGGCTTCGTTGGCATTATCCAAGGCATCACGCGCAGAGTCCAGCCGTTCTTTCTGGGCTTTTGCCTCATCGGAATCTGCCCCTTCTTTTGCCTTTTTATCATAGGCTTCCTGAGCACTGTCTACATTTCGCTGATAGACTTCCAAGGTGCTTTGTGCAGAATCCAGTTCCAACTTGGTAGAATAATACTCGGTATTGGTCTCCGGCATATTGCCAAGGCTGCCGTTGCCCGGCTTGTACTGCGACATGCCATCCAACTTGCTCTTGAGGGCATCCACCTTTTTCTGCTGCTCATCCCTTCTTGCTATGGCATCATTTAGATTTTCCAATTCACGTTTGGTACCGCAGGCTGTCGCATAGTCCTCCTGAGCATTCTCATAAGATTCCTGCGCATTTTTTCTTGTCTTGTCCGCATATTCCAAAGTCCGATTGGCACTATCCAACTGATCCTCTGCATCCCCGGCATCCATGGTACAAAGGATCTGTCCCTCTGCGACTTCCTGCCCTTTTTCGACATTCACGGTCTCAATCGTCCCAACCGTTTCAAAGGTACATTGGATGGTTTCTTCCGGCTGGACAATCCCCGTATAGGAAAGACTTACATCACTCCCGGTCTCCCCCGCCTCCATGACCTTGACCTGATAGACCTTTTCCGCCACCTGTTCTTCCTTTTGCTTCTGCTTGCGGAGAACCACGATAAAGCCGATCGCCACCGCCAAAATTATCAGAAGTAAAAATACCCAGACCTTTTTATTTTTCAATAATTTTTTTCCTTTTTCCATAATAAATCACCTGCCATTTTCTTACTTTAATTTTAAGGCATAGCGACTATCTTTTACAAGGAAGGACATAAGATTCAATTCTTAAATTTTTATAAATTAAGCCACGGATGGGCTTTATACCATACACGGTGTACATATCCGGACACAAAAAGACACCGATGGCACAAAGTCGTCTTCTGACTCTACACCGTCGGTGTCTTTTCCGTAAATCTAAATTATAAATTAGAATATCCCATCAGATATTCATCTACTTCTCTTGCACAATCACGTCCCTGTCGAATTGCCTTCACAACCAACGACTGACCGGTATGCATATCGCCCGCGGTAAAGATCTTGTCTACCGAAGCGGCAAACTTTCCTGCCTCCGTAGCGACATTGGTTCTGCCGTCCACCTTTACCTTAAAGGCATCGGTCACATAAGACTGGCTTCCCAAAAAACCTGCGGCGATCAGCACCAGTTGGCATGGCACTTCTTTTTCTGTACCTTCCACCGGCACCATCATGCGTCTGCCGGTCTTTTCGTCCGTCTTGGATTCCAGACTGACAAGGATAACGCTCTTTAGGTTGCCGCTGCGGTCTTTCTTGAATTCTTTAACCGTCGTTGTATAAATACGCGGATCATGTCCAAAGACTGCGATTGCTTCTTCCTGACCGTAATCTGTCTTGCAGACCAGCGGCCACTGTGGCCAAGGATTGCTCTCCCGTCTCTCATCCGGTGCCTTCGGCATCATTTCCAGTTGTGTGATGGATTTGCAACCATGACGCATGCAGGTACCCACACAGTCATTACCGGTATCACCACCACCGATCACGATCACATCTTTATCCTTTGCAGAGATAAAAGTTCCTTCTTTTAATCCATTGTCCCACAGGCTCTTGGTCGTGGAGGTCAAAAAATCTACCGCAAAGTAGATACCTTTTGCCTCTCTGCCCGGCGCCTGGATGTCTCTTGGATTGGATGCCCCGCATGCTAAGATCACAGCATCATATTCTGCCAGGAGTTCCTTTGGCTTGATGTCCTTACCAACATCTACATTGATCTTAAAGGTAATGCCCTCTTCTTCCATAACAGCGATCTTGCGGTCAATGATCTGCTTTTCCAGTTTCATATTTGGAATACCGTAACGGAGCAATCCACCCACACGGTCATTTCTCTCATAGACCGTCACTGCATGTCCTCTGGAATTGAGTTGGTCTGCTGCTGCAAGCCCGGAAGGACCGGAACCGATGACCGCGATCTTTTTGCCGGAACGATTGACCGGCGGCTTTGCGTCTGCCAGACCGTGTGCATAGGCGTATTCAATGATAGCACGCTCATTTTCCCTGGTCGTGACCGGATCTCCGTTCAGCCCGCAGGTACATGCCTTTTCACAAAGTCCCGGGCATACACGGCAAGTAAATTCCGGGAAATTGCTGGTCTTGTGCAAACGCAGGTACGCCTGCTCCCAGTTGCCATGATAGACCAGATCGTTCCACTCCGGTATCAGGTTGTTGAGAGGACACCCCGAGGTCATCCCCTTGATCGTCATACCCGACTGGCAGAAAGGAACACCGCAGTCCATACAACGTGATCCCTGTCTCTGCTGTTCTTCTGTTGAAAGTGGAATATGAAATTCGTTAAAATTCTTGATTCTCTCCTTTGCGTCGATCGCCTGTGACTCCCGACGCTCATATTCTAAAAATCCTGTTGCTTTTCCCATTGGTATCTCCTTTCTCTTACTTTGTCAAAGCGTTGAACGCCTCGATCTGGGCCTGCTCACTGCTGAGTCCCTTTTCTTCCATCTGGACAATAGTCATCATCATCTTCTTGTAGTCGTGAGGCACGATCTTTTTGAATCTCGGCAGATACTGGCTAAAGTTGTCAAATATCTCCTTGCCCTTCTTGGAATTGGTGTAAGCAACATGTTCCGTAATGATCCCCTTTAATTCTAAGACATCATACTTATCTGTCACCGGTTCCAAAGATACCATGGTCTTATTGAGTTTTCGGTAAAGGGATGCATCTTCATCCAGTACATAAGCGATTCCGCCGCTCATACCGGCAGCAAAGTTCTTTCCGGTCTGCCCTAAGACTACGACACGTCCGCCGGTCATATATTCACAACCGTGATCGCCACAGCCCTCTACAACCGCAGTTGCACCTGAATTTCTGACACAGAAACGCTCTCCGGCCACACCGTTGATAAAGGCTTTACCGCTGGTCGCACCGTAAAGTGCCACATTACCGATAATGATATTTTCGTCTTCTTTATAAGTTACACCTGTTGGCGGGTAAACGACTAACTTTCCACCGGAAAGTCCCTTACCAAAGTAATCGTTGCTGTCGCCGACAAGTTCAAGCGTCAGCCCCTTTGGAATAAAGGCACCAAAACTCTGTCCACCGGCACCGTTACACTGTACCGTAAAGGTATCTTCCGGCAAAGATTCGCCAAAGCGTCTGGTGATCTCCGCGCCAAAGAGGGTACCTACGGAACGGTCGGTATTGGTCACATCGATCTGTAGACCCTTTTTGCTTCCGTTTTCCAAAGCGTCCTTAAACTGTTTCAAAAGGATCTTTTCATCTACCGTCTTTTCCAACTGGAAATCAAATACATTTTTCTTGTTGTAGCAGATCTTTCCTGCATCCTTGGCATATGGATTGTCCAAGATCGCAGAAAGGTCGATCTTTGCATATCTGCCCTGTTTTGCACTCTCCTTTACTTCCAAAAGATCCGTGCGACCTACCAGTTCATCTACGCTGCGCACGCCAAGTCTTGCCATGTACTCACGCAGTTCCTGTGCGATAAAACGCATAAAGTTGACAACATATTCCGGTTTTCCGGTAAAGCGCTTGCGCAATTCCGGATTCTGGGTTGCAATCCCCACCGGACAGGTATCCAGATTGCAGACACGCATCATCACGCATCCCATGGTAACCAGCGGCGCTGTAGCAAAGCCGTATTCCTCGGCACCAAGCATGGCAGCGATTGCAACATCACGACCACTCATGAGTTTACCGTCTGTCTCAATGACAACCTTGTTGCGCAGACCATTCATAGTCAAGGTCTGGTGTGCTTCTGCAAGTCCAAGTTCCCACGGAAGTCCGGCATTGTGAATGGAACTTCTCGGTGCGGCACCGGTTCCTCCGTCATAACCGGAAATCAAAATAACCTGTGCTCCTGCCTTTGCCACACCGGAAGCAACCGTTCCGACCCCCGCCTCAGAAACCAGTTTTACAGAAATTCTGGCGTCTTTATTTGCATTTTTCAGATCGTAGATCAACTGTGCCAGATCTTCGATCGAATAAATATCATGATGTGGTGGCGGCGAGATCAAGGATACGCCCGGTGTGGAAAGTCTTGTCTTGGCGATCCAAGGATAAACTTTCTTGCCCGGCAAATGTCCGCCTTCACCCGGTTTTGCTCCCTGTGCCATCTTGATCTGGATCTCCTTGGCGCTTACCAAGTAACGGCTGGTAACACCAAATCGACCGGATGCTACCTGCTTGATGGCAGAGCAACGGTTCTTTCCGTCCTTGCCGATGGTAAGGCGCTCTTCTTCCTCACCACCTTCACCGGAATTGGATTTTCCGTGCAGCATGTTCATGGCGATCGCCATAGTCTCATGTGCTTCCTTGGAAATAGATCCATAGGACATGGCACCTGTCTTAAATCGCTTAACGATCTCATCTACGGATTCTACTTCATCAATGCTGATGCCCTTTTTCGGATATTTGAAATCCAAAAGTCCGCGCAAGTTCATAATGGTATCATCCTCTTTATTGACAAGTGAGGTATATTCCTTAAAGGTATCATAGTCGCCGGTTCTGGTAGAAAGCTGCAGCAAGTGGATGGTCTGTGGGTTATACAGGTGTTCCTCCTTGCCACTGCGCATCTTGTGTGCGCCCTTGCTGTCCAAGGTATTATCCGTATGCAGATCCAAAGGATCGAATGCCTGTGAATGCAGCATTTCTACATCCTTTTGGATATCCTCGATACCAATACCGCCGATACGGCTGACCGTTCCCTTAAAGTAACGGTTTACCACATCCTCATTGATACCGATGGCTTCAAAGATCTTGGCTCCCTGATAAGACTGGACGGTAGAAATTCCCATCTTGGATGCGATCTTGATGATGCCGCTGATAACGGCTTCATTATAAGAATCCACTGCCGCATAATAATCTTTGTCAAGCATGTTGAGATCGATCAGTTCCTGGATGCTCTCCTGTGCCAGGTATGGATTGATGGCAGATGCACCATAGCCCAAAAGGGTTGCAAAATGGTGTACCTCTCGCGGTTCTCCACTCTCCAGGATCACAGAAAGGCTTGTCCTCTTTTTGGTCTGTACCAGATACTGCTGTAAAGCAGAAACTGCAAGCAGGGATGGGATGGCTACATGGTTCTCATCCACGCCGCGGTCAGACAGGATGATGATATTAGCACCCTCTCTGTGCGCACGATCTGCCTCTACATAGAGGTGATCGATGGCTTTTTCCAAAGATGTATTCTTATAATATGTGATCGGAATAGTCTCAACCTTAAATCCCTCCACATCCATATTCTTGATCTTGAGCAGGTCTGTATTGGTCAGGATCGGATTGTTAATCCGAAGCATCTTACAATTTTCTTCTTTTTCCTCTAAGACATTGCCGCTCTCGCCCAGATAGATGGTCGTAGATGTCACGACCTTCTCACGGATGGAGTCGATCGGCGGATTGGTAACCTGTGCAAACAACTGCTTGAAATAGTTAAAGAGCGGCTGATGCTGGTTAGACAGTACTGCCAGCGGTGTATCGATACCCATGGCACCGATGCCCTCTGCCCCATTGAGTGCCATTGGCAGGATGGAAGTCTTTAAGTCCTCGTAAGAATAGCCAAAGGCTTTCTGCAACTTGGCACGTTCTTCCTTGGTGTGGTTCGGTACACGTTTATTCGGGATCTTCAGATCATGCAGATGTACCAGGTTCTTGTCCAGCCACTCACCATACGGCTGCTTGGTCGCATAAGCGGTCTTTAATTCATCATCATCGATCAGACGTCCGGCAACCGTATCTACCAAAAGCATCTTGCCCGGCTTTAAACGGTCTTTGGATAAGATCCTGCTCTCATCGATCGGCAGTACACCAACTTCGGAAGAAAGGATCAGATAGTCGTCCTTGGTCACATAATATCTGGATGGACGCAGACCGTTTCGATCCAGAACTGCTCCCATGATATCTCCATCTGAGAAAAGAATGGATGCCGGTCCGTCCCAAGGCTCCATCATGGTCGCATAATACTGATAAAAGTCCTTGCGCTCCTGATTCATTGCCTGATTGTTGATCCACGGCTCCGGTATGGTCATCATGACGGCAAGCGGCAATGGCAGTCCATTCATGACCAAAAATTCCAAAGTATTGTCAAGCATTGCTGAGTCAGAACCGGAAGTGTTGACAACCGGTGTGATCTTAGAAAGTTCTGTCTCTAAGAACTCAGAATACATAGTCTCCTCACGGGAAAGCATGCGGTCTGCATTTCCCTTGATCGTATTGATCTCTCCATTATGTACGATAAAACGGTTCGGATGTGCTCTCTCCCAACTTGGATTGGTGTTGGTGGAGAAACGGGAATGTACGATAGCGATCGCTGACTCGTAATCTTCATCATGCAGATCAGTAAAGAAGGTGCGCAGCTGTCCTACCAGAAACATACCCTTATATACGATCGTACGGCTGGAAAGTGAAACCACATAGGTATTCTCACAGGTCTGCTCAAATACACGTCTTGCCACATACAACTTGCGGTCAAAATCGAGTCCTGTCTTAACATCTGCCGGCTTTTTCACAAATCCCTGCATAATATAAGGCATGCAGTCGATTGCTTTCTTTCCAAGAACCTTTGGATTGGTCGGTACATCTCTCCAACCCAAGAATTCCATGCCTTCCTTTTCCACAATGATTTCAAACATCTTCTTTGCCTGATTGCGGTTCAACTCATCCTGAGGGAAAAAGAACATACCTACACCATAGGTTCTCTCCTCTCCTAAATCTATGCCAAGATTACCCGCGATCTTGCTAAAGAACTTATGCGATACCTGCAACATGATACCAACACCGTCGCCCGTCTTCCCCTCAGCGTCCTTGCCGGCTCTGTGTTCCAGATTCTCTACGATCTTTAGAGCATCTGACACTGTCTGATGTGTCTTGATCCCTTTCATACTGACAACGGCACCGATACCGCAGTTATCATGTTCAAATTCCTGTCGATATAAGCCCGTCTTCTGATTCTTATTCTCCATCGTATCCATCCTCTCTGTATATCTTTTCCTTCCCGAAAATTCATCTGTCGCTAACTAATATACTCCTGCTTTTCCCGTTTGTAAACAACTTTTTCTTTTATATTGTCTGATTATTCGACTATTTTTATATATTTATATTATTATCTGTCTTTATATATTGTTTTCATATATACGCGTACTATTTGTACGTTGTACAGGTACATGTGTGCGCGTAGAAAAACACTTTTCCAGTATTTGCTGGACATCTTTTTACAATACAAAGAGATTTTTGACGAATACGATCAAAAGCGGATTGACAAAACACTCCAAATAAATACCACTTGCCATCATCCCAAAAAGTCCCAGCACATATAAAAGATATCTTGGCAGGCTTTCCCTGCTCTCCAACTCTTTACGCCGAATAAAAAGCCAATACAAATAAGCAAAGAGCATGCCGTAGACGATCCACTGTGGGAGCAAGGCTGCTGCTCCCAGTAGCAGACCTTTCCAACCGTAGATCTTTAGAAAAGACATGAGGAAAATTCCAAGCCAAATGCCACCCAGTCCACTGGCAATATAATATAAGGCTTTTCGCATTCTCGTCAGCCCACACAAGGTCAAGAGCAAGAGAAGTTCACTTCTTCGTATGACCACATACCAGAAAAAATTCCTGCTGTCGCTGATATTGGCATCCAACCGTTCCAGACAGATCCTGCTCCAGCCTGCCACCTCCGTGATCTCCTCCCACAAGAAAAAGCGCACCAAGACCAGGGCAATAAAAAAAGACAAAAGAAATACCCCTCTCTTGCTCCGCCAGCGATGCAGGCGGATCGTCATCGGGAATTTCCTCTGTCTGTGATATGCATCATAATATGAATACTGCTTCATTTGGTTTCACTCCCTGTCCAAATCATCCTTATTCATCTTATGATACTGTACTCGTTTTATGCTATTTATCCTTGCTGTAAGACCTTGACCTGATATGCCAGAATTGCCGAAACCGTCTTGGAATCCTGCATACGCCCGGCATAGATCTCTGTCAAAAGATCTTCCATCTTCCAAGCCTTGATCTCGATGGACTCTGCCTCGTCCAAATGCTGTTGTCCCGGATGGAGACCGGTTGCCAGATAGACATCGATAAATTCATCGCAAAAGGCAACGGTGGTCTTTAATGAGATGAGCGGCTCGATCCGGTCACAGGTGTAACCTGTCTCCTCGGTCAGTTCCCTTCTTGCACAGACCATAGTATCTTCCGTCACGGAATCTCTGGATCCTGCCGGGATTTCCCATGTCATACGTTTTAAGGCATGGCGGTACTGGTGTACCAGTACAATCCTACCATCCGGCAGAACCGGTACGACTGCCGCCGCCCCTTTTCTGTGGCTCACAAAATCCCAGGCTTCCTTGTGTCCGTTTGGCAGGCGCACGGTGTCTGCATAGACATCCAGGATAGAGCCTTTATAAACCAGTTCTCTCTTTTCCACCTCTACGTGTTCCATCTTTCTCACTCCTTCTGATAAAAAGAATGTGCCTTCCGCACATTCCCGTGCCGCGATAAGTTTGTAAAAAAATAGTCAGCTTTCGCTGACTATTTTTTATTTTGCATAATCCGTTACTCTTGATTCACGAATTACATTTACTTTGATCTGTCCAGGATAATCTAATTCTGACTCAATTCTCTTAGAAATATCCCGCGCCAACAATACCATCTCTGCATCGTTGACCTGTTCAGGAACTACCATTACCCGAACCTCTCTACCTGCCTGAATAGCAAAAGATTTTTCGACTCCCTTAAATCCATCGGTAATCTCTTCTAACTGTTGTAATCTGTTTGAATATGCTTCTAATGTCTCGCGTCTTGCACCAGGTCTTGCCGCACTGATCGTATCAGCAGCCTGTACCAAGCATGCGACCAATGATTCCGGTTCTACATCGCCGTGGTGCGCTTCAACCGCATTGATAACAATCGGTGATTCCTTGTATCTCTTACAAAGTTCTACACCGAGCTGTACGTGTGTACCTTCCATCTCTCGGTCGACTGCCTTACCAATATCATGAAGTAACCCAGCACGCTTTGCAAGTCTGACATCCTCGCCAATCTCTGCGGCAAGCAGTCCTGCTAACTGTGCTACTTCAATAGAATGCTTTAAGACATTCTGACCATAACTGGTACGATATCTCATCTTACCAAGAAGTTTGACAAGTTCCGGATGTACGCCATGAACACCAACTTCAAGTGTTGCGGCCTCACCCTCTTCACGGATCAAAGTCTCAACTTCCTTCTGAGCCTTCTCAACCATTTCCTCAATTCTAGCCGGGTGAATACGACCATCTACGATCAACTTCTCTAAGGCAATTCTAGCCACTTCACGTCTGACCGGATCAAATGCAGAAAGAATAACTGCTTCCGGTGTATCATCAATAATCAGTTCTACACCTGTCAAAGTCTCAAGGGTACGGATATTACGTCCCTCACGACCAATGATTCTTCCCTTCATTTCATCATTTGGAAGCTGAACAACAGAGATTGTTGTCTCGGCAACATGATCTGCGGCACACTTCTGGATTGCAGTAACCACAATGTCCTTTGCCTTCTTGTTTGCTTCCTCTTTTGCCTGCGCAACGGATTCTTTGATCAGTTTTGCAGTGTCAAGTTTTACATCTTCTTCAACAGTTTTTAAAAGTATTTCTTTCGCTTGTTCGGAGGTTAATCCTGAGATTCTTTCTAGTTCCTGTACTCTTTGCTGATTTAACTTCGCAACTTCTTCTTTCTGCTTGTTAACCGCACGTTCCTTGGCAGTATATTCAGCCTCACGCTTCTCAAGAGCCTCTAATTTTTTATCCAGATTCTCTTCCTTCTGAAGCACACGATGTTCATTGCGCTGAATTTCTGCTCTACGCTCACGAATCTCTTTTTCGAGTTCATTCTTGGTATTCATAGACTCTTCCTTGGCCTCTAAAAGAGCTTCACGCTTCTTGGTCTCTGCATTCTTGACAGCCTCATCAATGATCTCACGAGCCCTGTCTTCTGCACTGCCAACCTTCTTTGCAGATGCCTTCTGGTAGGAAGCATTTGCGATGGCAAGAGACACCGGAACTGCAACGACTAACGTAACAACCGCTGTGATTATTATCGTAAGCACAGGAGCACCTCCCTTATTTAATTTTATTGTACATACATCATGAAAAATTACTAATCTGCATATAAATACAACAATTAAATTTTATACTTTCTTATATGGCTTGTCAAGAATATATCCCTCAATCCCATTCCGAAAATCCGCCTCGCAGGACACGACTGATCTCACTGGATGCGAAGCCTCTCTGCATAAGGAAACGATACATTTTGGCTTCTTCCTGCCGCGTTGCATTCTCCGGATCATAGCCTTTCTTCTGCAATAAAACTGCGATCAACTCCATCTGGGATTGCTCCAATTCTTCTTCCATACAACGATCAATGATCTCACGATCGATCCCCTTTTTCAAAAGATCCTGTGTCATGCGCATGCGACTGCGGCTGGTCTGATAAAAGCGGATGTGGGATCTTGCAAGGCGTTCATCATCCAGATAGTGGTAACTTGTTACATAGGCAATGGCACTCTCGATCGCCGGTTCCGGATAGCCGCCCTCGCGCAGTTTGGTCTCCAACTGTCTGGTCGACCGGTCCATCTTTTCCAGCAAGTGCATAGCACGGCGCCTGGCTCTGGGTATAAGGATCTCCTCTAGGACCTCTTCATACATATCCTCTGTGATCTCGTCATTCTCCTGCAAATGCAACTGGCGTACTTCACCCTTGTAGAGTGTAAGATCCACCCCATTGCTGAGGTGGATCTTACATTTATTTTTTCCTGTTGTGTCAATCGATTCTATGTACACTCTGACACTCCTATTCTTCTTCTACAGTCTCTGTCCCCTCTGCTTCTTCCGGCTTAAAGTGTGCTCTGACCTGTTGCTCGATCTCATCACGCACTTCTGGATGTTCACGCAGATAAGTCTTGGCGTTTTCACGCCCCTGTCCGATCTTGTCTCCATTGTAGGCATACCATGCACCGGACTTGTTGACAATATCAAGGTCTGCCGCAATATCTAGGATATCTCCCTCTTTGGAAATACCCTGACCAAACATGATATCAAACTCTGCCTCTCTAAATGGCGGTGCGATCTTGTTCTTTACGACCTTGATACGGGTGCGGTTGCCAATGACCTCCCCCTGCTGCTTGATCGCCTCGATGCGACGAACATCCAGACGTACGGAAGAATAGAACTTAAGCGCTCTACCACCGGTCGTCGTTTCCGGATTACCGAACATAACACCAACTTTTTCACGTAACTGGTTGATAAAGATAACGATACAATTTGACTTGCTGATCACCGCGGTCAACTTACGGAGTGCCTGTGACATCAGACGCGCCTGTAAGCCCACATGGGAATCACCCATATCACCGTCAATCTCTGCCTTTGGAACCAAGGCAGCAACGGAATCCACGATCACGATATCAACCGCACCGGAACGCACCATGGTCTCTGTGATCTCCAGAGCCTGCTCACCGTTGTCCGGCTGGGAAATATAAAGATTGTCGATATCTACCCCGATATTCTTGGCATAGACAGGATCCAGCGCATGCTCTGCATCAATAAAGCCTGCGATACCGCCTGCCTTTTGTACCTCTGCGACAGCATGTAATGCGACTGTCGTCTTACCACTGGACTCCGGTCCGTAGATCTCAATAATTCTGCCCTTTGGCAGACCGCCCTGTCCCAAGGCAATATCAAGACTGAGAGAACCGGTCGGTACGGTCTCGACCTGCATCTGGTTGCTGGTGTCTCCGAGTTTCATGATCGAGCCCTTGCCATACTGCTTTTCTATCTGGGAAATCGCTGCGTCTAACGCCTTTAACTTATCATCATTTGCCATAACTAAAAACCTCCATATCGAACTTTTGTTCGTTTTCATGTTCTAATACTATTATACTTCCACAAAAAAGTCAACCTCATTTTGTGTTCCTTTGTTATTATCCTGTATCATGGGGATTGTAAAACGAAAAAAGACAGTAGCAAATCGCTACTGCCTTATTATATCCAGTGGTCGTCCCATCTGTCAAGACTCATCTTGGCACCGGCCTTTCCTATCCGGATGAACTTAACTGCGTCCAAACTCTGATAAGATCAATCCCTCGTTTCGATCCAGTGTCATACCAACGCTCCAAGAGTTGACGAACAAAAGAAGCGGTCTGCCCTTGAGATCTTTGATCTTCTTCATGTCCGAGGTACCGGAGATCTTATCCAGATCAATATCCTCATTTTCGATCCAGCGGATATGCTCATATGGCAGATTTTCCATGCGGATCTCGACATTATATTCGTTATTCAGACGATACTTTAAAACATCAAATTGCAGAACACCGACAACACCGACAATGATCTCCTCCATACCGGTATTGTATTCCTGGAAGATCTGGATCGCACCTTCCTGGGCGATCTGGCTGATGCCCTTCATGAACTGTTTACGTTTCATGGTATCGACCTGGCGCACACGGGCAAAATGTTCCGGTGCAAATGTCGGAATACCCTCAAAAGCAAATCTGTTTTTTCCGCTGACGATGGTATCGCCAATAGAAAAGATGCCCGGGTCAAATACACCGATGATATCCCCGGCATATGCCTTATCCACGATCTTTCTTTCCTGCGCCATCAACTGCTGAGGCTGGGAAAGTTTCATCGCCTTATTTCCCTGCACATGAAAGACTTCCATACCGGCATCAAACTCGCCGGAGCAGATACGCATAAAGGCGATCCTATCGCGGTGTGCCTTGTTCATATTTGCCTGAATCTTGAAGACAAATGCGGAAAAATCCGGTGAAAACGGATCGATCACACCCTGGTCGGACATTCTCGGCAATGGGGATGATGTCATCTGTAAAAAGTGCTGCAAAAAGGTCTCAACACCAAAGTTGGTAAGCGCCGAACCAAAAAATACAGGGGACAACTCGCCCTTGGACACCAGTTCCATATCAAATTCTGCACTGGCACCGTCCAGAAGTTCGATCTCATCCAATAAGGTCTGTCTCTGATCTTCTCCGATCTCATCTACAAGTGCCGGATCATCAATAGCGATCTCTTTTTCGGTTCCCTCCTTGGTTCCCTTTAAGGTATCTGCAAAGGTCATGACGCGCTTGGTATTTCTGTCATACACGCCCTTGAAGCCCTTACCGGAGCCGATCGGCCAGTTAATCGGACAGGTCGCAATGCCCAGTTCCTTTTCAATATCATCCAGAAGTTCAAAGGTGTCGTTTGCATCACGATCCATCTTGTTGATAAAGGTAAAAATCGGGATATGTCGCATCACGCATACCTTGAACAATTTTCTTGTCTGTGCCTCAACACCCTTGGAGGCATCAATGACCATGACGGCAGAATCCGCAGCCATAAGGGTACGATAGGTATCTTCTGAGAAGTCCTGATGTCCCGGTGTATCCAAAATATTGATGCAATAACCATCATAATGGAACTGCAATACGGAAGATGTAACCGAAATACCTCTTTCCTTCTCAATCTCCATCCAGTCAGACACCGCATGTCTGGCAGTCGCTTTTCCCTTGACAGAGCCTGCTAAATTGATGGCTCCACCATATAAGAGAAATTTCTCCGTCAGGGTCGTCTTACCTGCATCCGGGTGAGAAATAATGGCAAATGTCCTTCTCTTTTCAATCTCTTTCACTAAATCTGACACAGTATGTTCCTCCCATTTATCCTGCGCTCCCGGTATTGCCGGGATCTATATACTATCTATATCTTATCTCAAACTAATTTAGTTTATCTTACATTCACATTCCTTGTCAAGTCTACGTCGGGCATCCGCAAGGCGTGGAGAAGCAGGCGGCAGGGGGCAGGCGTGTCCTGTTGGGCAGAAA
>ERZ839947.61-NODE-61-length-139185-cov-12.648552_pt1 | contig 139185 bp, 149 predicted proteins | sample MGYA00519908_ERZ839947 | MGnify/ENA primary metagenome ERZ839947 (study PRJEB31850, sample SAMEA3708857) | human gut metagenome | biome: human gut; feature: human-associated habitat; material: faeces | place: China | collected 2014 ... | reverse complement strand
AAAAAAGAAATGCGATTGATGTTGAATTGTACATAAATGATGATAAGGAACTTTTTAGAAGTTTGTTTTTGCATAAAGATGAGATTGAATTAGTAATGGGAGTTAATCTTGATTGGAGAGAACTACCTGAAAGAAAGGCAAGCCGTATTATTATAGAAAAAGAAGTAACATTTGATGATCACGCCACATGGTCGCAGCATTTTGATTATATCATGGATGTCTGCATGAAGATGAAGAAGGCATTTAAGAAGTACTTATAAGAAGGTGATGTCAATGGATACAGTAGATATGATGATATCTTCATCCATGAGTTATTATAATAATTTGAAGAAGGATCCTAATGGACGTTATCGCTCATGGGAGCATTGCTATTCAAATTTTTATCATGCTAGAGAAAAAGATAATGCAGATGTAGATTACTTAAGTTTACAATTAGCTTTTTACTTGGCGAGTTGGGGAATGTATAGAGGTTCTTCGTTTCTTTTGCAGAAAGACTATAGGATACATATACCTGTTATTGAAGAACTATTGGATAAAAAATATGATTTATTGATGGGGATAAATTGTTCAGAACTGAAGAACAAAGTGAATCAGAAAAAACTCATAGAATTGAACGCATTTATGAGTGAGTATTATGATATTATTCGCAAGAATGTAAAAGAGAAGGATTTGAAGAATAACTTATCATATACTCTGATTACGAAAATTTTAATGGGAACTATGGGATGTGTTCCGGCATATGACAGGTATTTTATTGCTGGCATCAAGAATCAAAAGGTTGCTACAGGAAGTTACAATATTAAGTCTATTTTACAGCTTGCAGATTTTTATGAAAGAAATGAATCTCGTTTAGAACCTGTCAGAGAGAATATGAGAGTGTATGATTTACCATACCCACAGATGAAAATGATTGATATGGGATTCTGGCAAATTGGGTTTGATTTGGATACTAACAAAGAAATAAACGTAGCACATTAGTAATGACTTATTCTGCACACCCTTTTGTTGAATAATGCACACCCCCATCCGTAGTCTGAACCCCCTTAACTGACTACGATTTGACTACTACACAAGGCATTGATTTGCCCCGTTTTGCGTTATTTTGCAAAAAGTGTAGTTTTAGAGAAGAAAAATACGATGCCCGGAAAAGTAGATAAAACCTTGCAAAATAGGGCAATACAGGGCATTTTAGAACAGGAGAAATTTATGATAAAAATACTTTTCATCTGCCACGGCAACATCTGCCGTTCCACCATGGTGCAGTTCGTTTTCCAGCACCTTGTCAACGAACAGCACCTCACCGATCAGTTCCACATCGACTCCCGTGCCACAAGCACGGAGGAGATCGGCAACCCGCCACACCACGGTACTGTCCGCAAGCTGCGAGAGGTCGGCATTCCGGTGCTGCCGCACCGCGCTACGCAGATCACCTGGCAGGATTATCAGGAGGCAGACTATATTATCGGCATGGACGAATGGAATATGAAAAATCTCCATCGCATGCTGAAGGGCGACCCGGACGGCAAGGTGTACAAGCTGCTTGAGTTTGCGGGCAGTCATCGGGACATTGCGGATCCGTGGTACACCGGCAATTTTGATGCGACGTACGATGACGTGCTGGAGGGTTGTACGGCGTTCCTGAAGTATCTTAGGGAAAATAAAGAGATATAATATGATATGGGGGGCAAAAGGCATCCACCCTCCCGATCCCATCCTCCTTCTTGTTTTCCAAACGTGAATAGTATATAATATACTTTATATAATGATGCACGGCAATGATATCAATGGATCGATCCGGAGCATCAGATGGAGGGGCGATATTTTCGGGCCTTTCATAGAACAAGACGGAGGGACAGACCATGAAGGAAAAGATTTATAAGAGATTTCAGGAGATTTTTGGAGCGGAGGGAGAGATTGGTGTTTATTTTGCACCGGGACGTGTGAATCTGATCGGTGAGCATACCGATTATAACGGCGGACATGTATTTCCATGCGCCCTGACGATCGGTACATATGGAGCCGTTCGCAAGAGAAATGACAATAAGCTTCGCTTTTATTCTATGAATTTTGAGCATCTGAACGTGATCGAGTCAAGCCTTGATGATCTTACGCCGCGCAAGAATGCCGGATGGACGAACTATCCGAAGGGCGTGATGTGGGCGTTGCGTGAGAAGGGCTATGAGATCCCGTGTGGTATTGATCTGATGCTGTTTGGTAATATCCCGAATGGTTCGGGACTTTCGTCTTCTGCATCGGTGGAGGTGCTGACGGGTTATATTCTGAATGATCTGTTTGATCTTGGTATTTCCAATCAGGATCTGGCACTTCTGGGACAGTTTTCGGAGAATAATTTCAACGGAGTCAACTGTGGAATTATGGATCAGTTTGCAATCGCTATGGGCAAGAAGGATCATGCAATCTTTCTGGATACGGCAGATCTTTCGTTTGAATATGCACCGATCAAGCTGGAGGGTGCAAAGATCGTGATTTCCTGCAGCAATAAGAAGCGTGGCCTTGGAGATTCCAAGTATAATGAGCGCCGTGCAGAGTGCGAGGAGGCTCTGGAGGAGATCCGGCAGAAGGTGAAGGTGGACAGCCTTGGTGACCTGAGCGAGGAGCAGTTTGAAGAGGTGAGGGATGCGATCAAGGATGCAACCCGCCAGAAGAGAGCAAAGCATGCGGTATATGAGAACCAGCGCACGATCAAGGCAGTACAGGCATTGAAGGCAAATGATATTGAGCTGTTCGGTAAGCTGATGAATGCGTCTCATGTTTCTCTGAGAGATGATTATGAGGTGACCGGTATTGAACTTGATACACTGGTGGAGGAAGCTTGGAAGGTTGAAGGTGTGATCGGTTCCCGTATGACAGGAGCAGGCTTTGGGGGATGCACCGTAAGTATTGTAAAGGATGATGCCGTTGATACATTTATTGAGAAGGTTGGCACAGCCTATAAGGCAGCAATCGGATATGCCGCCGATTTCTATGTAGTACAGATCGGAGACGGTCCGGCGAAGCTGTAAGATAAGGAGATTTTCAGGATACAAAGGGGGTGCGTGGTATGGAAACGATTTCAGATAAGATAGCAGAGAGCGGCTTTGAGATGCACAAGGAACAATTTGCCAGACTGGCAGGCATGTCGGAGTGCGGCATGATGATCACGAAGATGCAGGCGGAGCCTCAGATCATATATGCCAATGACGGATTTTACAGAATGTTTCAGTATACCCCGGAGGAGTTTGAGGAATGCTTTGATAATAAGGTCATGGGACCGGCGCTTCCGGAGGAGAAGCAGCGTATGAAAGCGCTGATGGCGCGTCAGGTCAGTATGGGCGGTAGTATTCATCTGGAGTTTCGGGCGAAGCGCAAGGATGAATCGATCATCTGGATTTCTTTTACGGCGAAGAGAGAAGCGGAGCCGGGGAGTATGGTGTATTATTGCTCATGTCTGGATATTTCGGGTTCTAAGCGGCATCTGCAGGATGTCTACAATGCCAAAAGAGAGCTGGATCTTATCGCAAACAGTATTCCGGGTGGTGTGATCAAGGTTCGTCTGAATGATTTTAAGATCCTTTATGCGAATGATGGTTTCTTCCGATTGGCGGGATACAGCCGATCGGAGTACAGCATGCAGTTTCATAATGATACCTCGAAGCTTGTTTATCCGGAGGATCTGGATATGGTGACGAGCCTTATCAGGCAGGCAATCGAGAACCGGGGACCTTTGGCGGTGGAGTACCGGATTATGGCGAAAAGTGGCGAGATCCGCTGGTCTTACATTAATGGTACGCGGATTGATGATGACGATGGAAAGCCGGTTTATCTGTGCGTAATCGTGGATATTACCGCCAGAAAGCAGGCGGAGGCAGAGCTTGCGGACAACAATCACCGCTCGAATGTGGTCACCAGCATGCTGAAGGAGACAATCTGGACCTACGATCTGGAGAATCAGGTGCTGCGCCGGGATGGCGATCTGGGTGAGTCGTATTCGCCGGAGTCTATTCTGGAGGGGCAGTTTTCAGACGAGAAGCTTCAGACGATCATTCATCCGGATGACGTGTCAAAGTTTATGGAGATGCGCAATTTCTGGATTGAGCAGGAGGGCAGATATCAGGATGTCTTCCGGGTGATCAATAGTCACGGTGCTTATCACAGAATGCAGATCAGTACCTATACGGAGAAGAGACCGGGAAAGGGAGCTGTTGTCTATGGCTTGACGAGGCTTCTTTCCGACGGAGAACAGACGGCATTGAAGCCACAGGAGTCAAAGCCGGCAGATCTGGAGATTACACAGGTTGCAGGCAAACTGAAGAAGCTTGCGGCGTCAGCAAGAGCGAAGACAGAGGATACGATCACCGGTCTTTTGCCGTATGCATCGTTCCTGCGTAAGGCTGAGAAGATCCTGTCGAACCGGAGAGAGGATTCACACTATGCATTGATCTGTGCGGATATCAATGAATTTCAGAGCTTCAGCCATCATTATGGCTTTTATGTAAGTAATCGGATTTTGAAAGCATTTTCGGATGTTTTGTTAAATCATTTGACAAAGGATGGAATGTGTGCGAGAGTAGACGGAGACTATTTCGTCGTTCTCTTTCAGTACGGAAGTCACAAGGAACTGGTTCGCGCAATGTCCGCAGTTGTCCGTCATCAGCAGGAGGTTGAGGCGGAGGAGGACAACATTGACTTCGGATCGACGGTTGGAGTTTATCTGATCCAGCAGGAGGATCACGAACTTTTAGGAATGTTGGAGAAAGCAGATCTTGCCAGAAGAAGCATTAAGGGACTTCGCGGCAATCATTATGCGATCTATACCGAGGATATGGAGCAGCAGTTGTCCCGCGAGGACGAGATGGCGGGAGAGATCCGACGTGCGATGGACGAACGGACGGTCGAGATCAGCTATCTTCCGCGTATCAGAGGGGATAAGGATCATGTAATTGGGTGCAAGGCGATACCGAGGATCCTTATGAAGGATGGTCAGTATTTTGAGTATACGCAGATCATGCATCTGATGGAGCGCGGCACGCAGTTAGAGGAGTTTAGTTTCTATCTGCTGCAGGAGGTTGCAGATAACATTGGTGCCTGGAAGGCAAAGGGCAATACGGTCATTCCTGTTTCGCTGGAGATGACGGCAAGCCAGCTGTCGACCCGGCATGCGGTTGAGCGCATTCATAATATTGTTGTGGAGCGGAATAATCTGGAACCGGAGGATTTCATTTTTGAGATTCCGGAGCGATTCTTCGCCGATGCGACCACAGCATTTGAGGTGGCGATCCGTAACCTGACGAATCTGGGGTACCGGGTGATCATCAGCCGGTTTGGTGCCGATCATACAGCAGTTAATTCAATGCGTCGTCTGCCGGTGACCGGTATTAAGTTCCATGGAGAGTATTTCAGCGAGCATATGATCAATGAAAAGGATACCGTGGTATTTCAGAAGACGGTGGAGATGGCGAAGGAGATGGGTCTTACCGTCACCTGTGGGGGTATTCATACCAGGCTCCAGGAGGAGTATGCGAAAAAGATAGGATGCGATGTGTTTGAGGGCGTGATTTATTATGGCGCCATGAAGAACGTTGTATTTGAAAAATGCTTTTTGAGCGAATAAATCATAAAGGAGAAAAGAAATGTTAGACTTGAAATTTGTCAGAGAAAATCCTGACATCGTAAAACAGAACATCAAAAATAAGTTTCAGGAGGACAAGCTTCCACTTGTGGATGAGGTGATCGCACTCGATGCAGAGGCGAGAAAGACACAGCAGGAGGCTGATGAGCTTCGCGCACGCCGCAAGAAGATCTCCAAAGAGATCGGTGGTCTGATGGCACAGGGCAAGAAGGATGAGGCTGAGCAGAGAAAGGCTGAGGTTGCAGAGATCGCCCCTCGTCTGGAAGAGCTGCAGGCAAAGGAACCGGAGCTTGCAGAGAAGATTCAGAAGATCATGATGGTCATTCCGAATATTATTGATCCAAGCGTACCGATCGGTAAGGATGACAGCGAGAATGTGGAGATTCAGAAGTATGGCGATCCGGTTGTGCCTGACTTTGAGGTGCCTTATCATACAGAGATTATGGAGCGTTTTGACGGTATTGATCTTGACGCTGCCGGAAAGGTTGCCGGTAACGGATTTTATTATCTGATGGGAGATGTTGCAAGACTTCATTCTGCAGTTCTTGCTTATGCAAGAGATTTTATGATCAATCGTGGATTTACTTACTGCATTCCGCCGTATATGATCCGAAGCAATGTCGTGACAGGCGTTATGAGCTTTGCAGAGATGGATGCGATGATGTATAAGATCGAGGGTGAGGATCTCTACCTGATCGGTACCAGCGAGCATTCTATGATCGGTAAGTTTATTGATACGATTCTGGAGGAACAGTCACTGCCTCGCACACTGACAAGCTATTCTCCGTGCTTCCGTAAGGAGAAGGGTGCACATGGTATCGAGGAGCGTGGTGTTTACCGTATCCATCAGTTCGAGAAGCAGGAAATGATCGTTGTCTGCAAGCCGGAGGAGAGCAAGGAGTGGTTTGATAAGCTGTGGCAGAACACGGTTGATCTGTTCCGTTCACTGGATATTCCGGTTCGTACATTGGAGTGCTGCTCCGGAGATCTGGCAGATCTGAAGGTGAAGTCTATTGATGTTGAGGCATGGTCTCCGCGTCAGAAGAAGTACTTTGAGGTTGGAAGCTGCTCTAATCTGGGTGATGCACAGGCACGCCGTTTAAAGATCCGTGTGAAGGGTGAAGACGGCAATAAGTATTTTGCACATACACTGAATAACACAGTTGTTGCACCACCTCGTATGCTGATCGCATTCCTCGAGAACAATCTACAGGCAGACGGCAGTGTTAAGATTCCGGAGGCATTAAGACCTTATATGGGTGGCATGGAAGCGATCACAGAGAAGAAGAGTAAATAAAGATATAATGAGTCCTAAAGGACTCATATTAGGAGTTTCTCCGAAACTCCGCCATGCGCAAAAAACGCGCGCAAATATATGTTATAATGAGTCCCAAGGGACTCATATTAGGAGTTTCTTCGAAACTCCGCCATGCGCAAAAAACGTGCGCAAATATATGTTATAGAAAACAGCAGAGGGTGTCCCGTTTTGGGGACACCCTTTTTGCTGGTTAAATATTTGTCTGTGAAACATATAAAAGCAGCTGCGGCATTATTGTTCTGTCTGATCGTGATCGGAATGCACCGGCTCGTCTGTGTCGCATTTTCCGGAAAAGAGCGGCAGCAGAAAACTTCCAAGGATCGTATAGATAATGTAGCAGGCGGCGCCGATGATCACGATGCGCTTAAACCATTTGAGATGAACGGGTGTGATGTGATACTGCTTTGTAAGATTGTGCGTTACCTTTGCCTCAATCTTGTCCTTCCGGATCGGTCCGATCTCACGGCTGTCGGTGGAATTGTTCCGATTGTCACCCATCACAAAATATTCGTTATCGGATAACCGGATGGACATATCGGAGGTATTCATCGGCTCGGCGATATAGTTCTCTGTCAGAGCCTTGCCGTTGACATACACAACGTTGTCCTTAATATCGACCTGATCGCCCGGAAGACCGATGCAGCGCTTAACGATGCGTTCCCTGAGAACATCGCTGTATATGATCAGGATGTCTCCCTCGGCAATCTCTGCTTTCTTGTCGCCGACCAGCAGATCGCCGTTCGTGTAGGTGTTGTTCATGCTGTTTCCGTCTACCGTGAAAAGCGGCATCTGGCGGATAAATATGATCAGTGCGATCACAGCAAGCAGGAACAGAAATTGCAGGGTATCTACAATAGAAAATTTCTTTTCTTTTTTATCGACCGTTGTTTCTTCGGATATATTTTCTGTTTCGTTCATGAGGATTATCCTTTCTCGTATTGTGTTTTCAGCTCCTATCTTATCACATTGCTTCTTTAATGTAAAATTACGCCGCAGGAATATTCAGAGAAACATTAGGTTTTCTTGAGGAAAAGCAAAGGCATTTTCGGACAGGAGATCCTATAATGGTAATCACACAGAAACAGAAATGGGGGACAAAGGATGCGGAAATGGGAAAGAAGAAAGAAACGAAGACTTGTGCTGACGGTGCTTCTGGTGATCGGGGGGCTCCGTCTGCTGACGTGGAACGGTGGTGCCGGAAATATTTTGAAGAACGGAATGGAGGCGGTTTCGGAGCGGATTTCTCTGGGACAGGATCAGTTTCTGAAAAACGAAGACGGAACTTATCCGGATCAACTGGTGGAGCTTGCAAAAAAGAACAGGGAGACAAGACAGTTTGTGAAGGATTATCCTGAAAATGCCGGCAAAAAGCAGAAGATTAAGCTGACCAACGAGGATCTGAAGGGGAATCAGGGAAGCAGCGTGCCGTTGCTTGTTCAGTGGGATGAGCGATGGGGTTACCGGCAGTACGGTAATGATTTTATGGCGCTGACCGGATGTGGTCCTACGTGTCTTGCGATGGTTGCGGAAAGTCGTGGAGAGACAAAATGGAATCCGTGGAGGGTGGCGAAAATGGCGCAAAGGAATGGTTATTATGTGGATGGTCAGGGCTCGGCATGGTCGCTGATGACGGAAGGTGCGGCAAAGATGGGCTTAAACGGGACAGAGATGTCCTGTGATGCGGAAACGATCCGGCGGACGCTGGAGGACGGGCATGTGATCATTTGTGCCATGCGTCCGGGGGACTTTACAACAGCAGGACATTTTCTGGTGCTTGCCGGTGTGACGCAGGATGGCGAGGTGATCATCAACGACCCGAACAGCAGGAAGAACAGTCGGAGAACGTGGGATCTGGAACGGGTTGTGCCGCAGATCAAAAACCTGTGGAAGTATTCCTGACCATGGAAAAGTGGAAGAATTAAGATATGAATGGGGAATGTATGTGTGAAAAAAATTAAGACATAAACGGACAAGAAAAATGAGAAGAAAAATGAGGATAAAAGGTTGACAATTGTGAATGAATGTGGTAATATGTCATTCGATTTGTGAAAACAAGTCATACTGCCGTAGACAGTAGGTGCTGATAGCTCAGCGTAAGGAAACCGCCTACCGAGGAAGGATGTAATTATTTTGATGATTTCACCTCTCTGTGTTTACGCAGGGAGGTTTTTTAATAAGAACTTCCCAAGGCAGGAAAAATTATGGGACTGCCCAGGAAAGGAGATATCTTATGGCAAAGGTTGAATTAAAACAGCCAATCGTTGATGAAATCAAGGCGAAGATCGATGGCGCTGTTACAGTAGTGCTTGTTGATTATCGTGGACTGACTGTAGAACAGGACACAAAACTTCGTAAGGGATTGAGAGAGGCAGGTTGTGAGTACAAGGTATACAAGAACACATTGATGAAGCGTGCGTTCGAGGGTACTGATTTCGCACAGCTCGATGATCTTTTAGACGGACCATCTGCTATTGCAATTTCTAAGGAAGATGCAACAGCTCCTATCCGCGTTTTAAATAACGTTGCGAAAGAGGCTGAGGCTTTGGAATTCAAGGGTGCCGTTGTTGAGGGTACATTCTATGATGTTGACGGTGTTAAGGCACTGGCAAGCATTCCTTCAAGAGACGAGCTTATTTCCAAGCTGCTTGGTTCTTTGCAGTCACCTATCACCAATCTTGCTCGTGTGCTTAATCAGATCGCAGAGCAGGGCGATAGTGCAGCAGAGGCATAATTAACATTTTATTGAAACAAAACGAAAAGAAAATAATACGGAGGTTATAGAAATGACTACACAGGAATTTATTGATGCTATTAAGGGCATGACAGTGTTAGAACTGAACGATTTAGTTAAGGCATGTGAGGAAGAGTTTGGTGTATCTGCAGCAGCAGGCGTTGTTGTAGCAGCAGCAGGCGGAGATGCAGCAGGCGCAGCAGAGAAGGATGAGTTCGATGTTGAGCTTACAGAAGTTGGTGCAAACAAGGTTAAGGTTATCAAGGTTGTTCGTGAAGTAACAGGTCTTGGACTGAAGGAAGCTAAGGAAGTTGTTGATGGCGCTCCTAAGGTTCTTAAAGAGGCTGCTTCTAAGGACGAGGCTAACGAGATCAAAGAGAAGCTCGAGGCTGAGGGTGCTAAGGTTACACTTAAATAATTTAACCGAAATATTGTGGCATCTATGTCATGTAAATATGCTGGCAGAGGTTTCAGAAATGAAGCTTCTGTCAGCTTTTGTTTGCTTTTATTAGTATTTGGAGTGATGAGTTATGGCAAAGAAAATGACAGAGGGCAGACCACTGCCTTTGATAATGGGATTCGCAGTTCCGCTTTTGATCGGAAATGTTTTGCAGCAGACCTATAATATTATTGATGCGGCGATTGTCGGGAGAGCATTGGGAGCGAATGCTCTGGCGAGTGTAGGTGCATCAAGCAGTGTCCAGTTTTTGGTACTCGGCTTTTGCATTGGTCTGGCATGTGGCTTTGGCGTGCCGATCGCCAAAAGCTTCGGTGCGGGAGATATGGCACAGATGAGAAGCCATATTTTTCATTCCATGTTCCTGACCGGTGTATTTGCGGTGATCCTGACGGCAGTCTGTGCGTTGCTTTGTCCGCAGATCCTGCATCTTTTGTCAACGCCGGATGAGATTTATCAGGGAGCCTATAATTATCTGATCATATTGTTTCTCGGCATACCGTTTTCATTGTTGTATAATCTGATGTCCAGCATCCTGCGATCGGTGGGAGACAGCAGAACACCATTTATATTTCTGGCGATCTCAACCGTGTTAAATATTATATTGGATCTTGTCTGCATTCTGGTATTTCACTGGGGTTGTGCCGGTGCAGCGGCTGCAACGATCACGGCGCAGGCGGTCAGCGGCATTTTGTGCTGCATTTACATCTGGACAAAGGTGCCGGTGCTTCGGATTTCCGGAAAGGATTGTCTTGTGCAGAGCCGTGGAGTGCGGATCATGTGCACCATGGGCGTACCGATGGGACTGCAGTATTCGATCACGGCGATCGGAAGCATGGTGATGCAGTATGCCAATAACAGTCTCGACAGCGTTGTGTATGTCTCTGCATTTACGGCGGCACTGCGGTTGAAGCAGTTTTTCATGTGTCCGTTTGATGCGATCGCCACGGGCGTGTCCGTTTTTTGTAGCCAGAATCTGGGTGCAGGCAAAAAGAAACGTATCGTCAAGGGACTTTTTCAGGGAATGGCAGTTGCTGTGGGTTATGGTCTGTGTGCCGGAATTCTGTTGATCTTCTTCGGACGGGATCTGTGCCGGATTTTTATCAGCAGCAGGGAAAATAAAGTGTTGGATGCTGCCGCAATGTATCTGTTCTGTCAGGGCTTTTTCTTCTGGAGTCTCGGTATCCTGAATGTGAGCCGCATGACGACACAGGGACTTGGCTATTCCGGCAGAGCAGTATTTTCCGGCGTGACAGAGATGGTGGCAAGGATCGTGGTCAGCCTGATCTTTGTTCCGATCTACGGTTATACGGCAATCTGTTTCGGCGATCAGACAGCGTGGGTGTCAGCGTGTATTTTTATCTTTCCGACCTGTCTGATCTGCTTGAAAAAGGTCGGTGCGAATTTTCGCTTCCGCAAGGTGGCGTAGTTTACAGTTCATTAAAAGCGAAACGGCGGAAAGAAAAAGCCGGGGCTGCGTGATCCGGAATGTCGAAGGTGTGGTCCGGGCTCCGTTCTGTGAGATTCGCAAGGGCGAGGGCTTGGATCCGGTTCAAGTCTCGGACGGGGTGGTGCAGGAGGCTTTGGTTCCGTCTTTGGAGGGACACAGCCGCACGGGTGTGGAGGCATAGGAGGTCTTGGTCCCGATTTTGGCTCCGGTTCAGATCTCGGACAGGGTGGTGCTGGAGGTTTTGGAGGGACACAGCCATTCGGACAGGGCGGCTTTGGCGGCGGGCAGAATGGACAGCACGGGAAGCATGGTGGCGGACACGGCTTTGGCCTGGAAGGCTTTGGCGGTGGCATCGGCTTCGGTTTGTGTCCATGAGCACAGAGCGCATCCAGAACAGAATTAACCTCATCAACGCAGTGCTTCATATGGAGGACTTTACGGTTAAGCCGGTAGTTGCACTGCGTTTTGCGTGCGATCATATTTTGGATAGACATAAGAGCCTCCTTGAACCGGAACATTCTTATCACTCATGATATGACGTTTTGGACCAAAGGTGCCTGTTTAAATAATTTTCCGAGGGCTGTAAAGTTTCGGACGTAATCAGCCGATAAGAATAATAACAGAAGATGCAGTAAATTATGTTCGCAAAGGAAAAGGAGGTTCGGGAACATGAGTATATCATCAATCAACGGAGTTGGCGCATACAGCGCAGTGACTGCTGCAGAGACAGAGAGCAAGGCGGCAAAGGCGGCAGAGACAACCGATAAGCAGGTCAAGGAGGACGCTGCAGTATTTGAGAAGAGTCAGGATACCAAGAAGGACAGTGCTAATCAGATTTATAATAGAGACAACGTGATCGCAAAGCTGAAAGCAGATCAGCAGACACGTCTGGACAGCATGAACAGTCTGGTACAGAAGCTTTTAGGAAAGCAGGCAGAGAAGTTTAATCTGGCAACAGGAACCAATCTGGCAGCAACCTTCCGTGAGATCGCAGGAAAGGTTGACCAGCAGACGATTGACGATGCGAAGGCATCCATCGCAGAGGACGGTTACTGGGGCGTTGAGCAGACATCAGACCGTCTGGTCAGCATGGCAATCGCTCTTTCCGGTGGAGATACCAGCAAGGCAGATCTTATGATGGAGTCTCTTGAGAAGGGTTATAAGCAGGCAACAAAGGCATGGGGCGAGGATCTTCCGAAGATTTGTCAGGATACCGTGGACGCAGCCAAAAAGAAAATGGAAGACTGGAAAAACGGTGTCACAACAGCAGAGGATTATTCCAAGTATCTGAATGAGTAATTTTAGAATAATGTGGCACTGCTGCTGAGAAGAAAGCGGCAGCTGCCGGACAGAAGTTACATAGAAAAGACCGGGACATTGCGGATCATATGCGGTGTCCCGGTCTTGTTCATCGTGTATAGAAAACTGCCCATTTTTATTCCGGTAAACGTGTGCGGCACAGGAGAACATCGTAGTCCTGATACTGCTCCTTTGCCTTCTTTAATGCCATGCGGGCGAGGATCTCATCCTGATAAAGTCCGTATGTGGTAGGACCGCTGCCGCTCATCAGAGAACCAATCGCACCGTTGTCGGAAAGGAAGCGTTTCAATTCTGCAAGAATCGGATATTCCGGGATCGTGACTGTCTCAAGTACATTGGAAAGTCCTCTTGCCAGTGTGGCATCGTCGTGACGGCGGATGCAGTCGATCAGGTGCTCCGTGTCCGGATGGGACGTAATCTCGTCCAGCTTTAGATGCGTGTAGACGTAGCCGGTACTCACAGAAATGTCCGGCTTGATCAGAAGCACCCACAGAGGGGAAAGATCCGGAAGTCTGGTCAGGATCTCGCCGATGCCCTCGGAGAGCATTGTTCCTTTCTGGAGACAAAACGGAACATCCGCACCAAGCGTTACACCGAGGTCACAGAGCTGTCCGAGCGTCAGACCGAGACCACACAACTCGTTGATGCCGATCAGCGCAGCGGCACAGTCTGAGCTGCCCCCGGCAAGACCGGCTGCGGCAGGAATATTTTTTTCCAGATAAATATCAATACCATCCGTGATATGACAGCGCTCCTGCAGAAGCTTCGCTGCTTTCCAGACAAGATTCTTCTCCGGAGGGATATGATCCGGCAGCTCCCGGTTCATGGAAAAATAAATGCCGGGCTCGGCAGTCTTCTTAATCGTCAGCTCATCGTACAGGTCGATCGTCTGCATCAGCATGCGAAGGTCGTGATAGCCGTTCTCACGTCGCCCGGTCACATCGAGCGACAGATTGATCTTGGCAGGTGCCTTTATGGTAATCGTATCGTTTGTCATCAGAAACACTCCCCTTTCCGGCAATGCCACGTTGTATTTGGCAAAGCCATGCGCAAGTGAACAAGCTCCCCGGCGCTTCGAATTCATGATAAACAATTATAGTCAGTATAGCAGGAAATTCCTGAAAACTCAAATATTTCAGAGGAAGCGTCTTCATAAAAAATTAAGTAATTTTCGTTCTATATCCGGCAGAATCCCTTGAAAATGAAAACAGGATATGGGATAATAATTTGCAAAACAGAGTTTTTATGTAGTTTTTTGTGCGAAAGAAAATGGGGGATAATACAAATGAAACGCGCAGTTGTTGTGTTGATTGTTTTAGTGGCTGTTTTTGCGGGCTTATTATCGCATCAGCTGGGGAATATAAAGGCGGGGTCTGAGAGTGCGGCAGACACCTCTGACACCGGATATGAATATTATACCGGAGACGATGAGAAAGATGAGGACTCCGGTGTGAAGAAGACCAAGAAAAAGAGTCCGCTGATCAAGGTGGACACGAAAGAGGACAGCATCACTGTTCTGGTAAACCGCGAGTATCGCATGAGTGCGGATTATATTCCGGCTGATCTTGTGGTGCCAAACGTACGGTTTAGTTTTTATGGCACCTTTGAGAAGAGCTATGTGCGCAAGGTGACAGCGGGTGCGCTGGAGAAGCTGTTTGCGGCAGCCGAGCGGGATGGCGTGATCTTAAAGGCTGTGTCCGGGTATCGTTCCTATGCGAGACAGAAGGAGATTTACGACCGGAATGTGAGCAGCCGCGGTAAGTCAGCGACCGATCTTGTGTCCGCAAAGCCGGGCAGCAGTGAGCATCAGACGGGACTGACTATTGATGTGTCCAGTGAGGCGGTGGGTTGCGCGCTGGAGGAAAGCTTTGGAGATACCTCTGATGGCAAATGGCTTGCGAAAAACTGCCATAATTACGGATTTATCATTCGATATCCTAAGGATAAGACGAAGATCACCGGATATTCCTATGAACCATGGCATATCCGTTATGTCGGCAGGAAGCTGGCGACATATCTTTACAAGAAGGATCTGACGCTGGAGGAATATTATAAAACAACCACTGTGGATCAGCAGATCAAGGAGCCGGAGGGCAAGATACGAGATGTGCCTGATGATGACAAGAATGAGCCGGTAATGACAGCGGCTCCGACGCCGAAGCCGAACCGAAAGGTGGGCAGAGTAAAGCCTGTTATTACTCCGTCCGCAGCTCCGACTGCGACAAAGAAGCCGGAGGCAACGAAGAAGCCAAAGGCAACCAAGAAACCAAAGGCAACGAAGAAGCCGGAGGAGAAACCGAAAGCAACGAAGAAGCCCGTTGCCAAGCCGACAAAGAAACCGTCCGTACAGACGCCGACGACAGATCCGGCAGAGAGTACTGTGATGCCGGCTACCCCGGATCCGGGACAGGGCGGTCAGGAGACGACCGAGGAGAATACGGTGCCTCAGACAGAGTAATGAGGCAGCTTATAAGGCAGGAATAAGCATCATCACAAGAATGGGAGAACACAATGAGAACAATCATAATCGTAATTTACCTGATGTTATATTATATTTTTAGTATACCGGCATGGTTCGTTGGCTGGATCATCGGCAAGATCAATCCGGATATGAAGCCACGGTATGCGCAGACCCTGATACGCAGGGCATTTAAGGATATTTTGTTTATTGCCGGTGTGAAGGTGACGGTCAAGGGACAGGAAAATGTGCTGCAGGGTGAGTCGGCAATGTATGTCTTCAATCACCGGAGTTATTTCGATATTCTGGTAGGTTATACAACCGGACCAATGCCAATGGCGTTTGTGTCCAAGGATGATCTTGCGCATGTTCCGCTGATCACCCGCTGGATGAAGGCAATGAAATGTCTTTTCCTGGATCGCAATGATCTCAAAAAGGGGCTTCAGACGATACTGGAAGGAATCGAGCTTTTGAAATCCGGACATTCTGTATTTATTGCTCCGGAGGGAACGAGAAATCACGGCGATGAGCTTCTGGAGTTTCATCAGGCAAGCTTTAAGCTGGCAGAAAAGTCGCATCGTCCGATCATTCCGGTGGCACTGAACAATACCGATGAAGCATTTGAAAATCATTTCCCGTGGATTCACAGCACACACGTTATTGTTGAGTATTGCAAACCGATCTATATGGATGATCTGGAGAAGACTGAGAAGAAGCATGTTGCAGAGAAGGTTCGTGAAATTATCGGCGAAAAGGTCAAGAAAAATGCGGCAGAGTTGTAGATGGGTATTTTCAACGGGACGAAAATGTGGTATTCTTAAGAACAGTTTGAAGAAAGGTTTGGTTGAAGAATTATGAACGAATGGATGATGTTCATGCCGTTATTTGCAGTAAAGGCATGGGTAGTTGTTACGATTATTGTTATTATTGCACTTGTTGCAGGTCTTGTTGCACTCAGCATCTATGGTAAGAAACTGCAGAACCGCCAGGAGGAGTCACAGAAGCAGCTTCAGGCAGCAGCACAGAATGCATCATTTCTTGTTATTGACAAGAAGAAAATGAAATTAAAGGATTCGGGGCTTCCACAGCTTGTGATCGACCAGACGCCAAAGCGTTTCCGTGGTCAGAAGGTGCCGATCGTAAAGGCAAAGATCGGAAATCAGATTATGTCATTAATGTGTGATGAGAAGATTTTTGAGCAGATTCCGGTGAAGAAGTCTGTAAAGGCAAAGGTAAGCGGTATCTATATCCTTGAGGTCAAGGGACTGCGTACCAATCTTGAGACACCGACAGGAAAGCGTTCCTTCCGCTCGCGGATGCAGGATAAGCTGACCGGCATGCAGGCGAAGGCAAAGGCTGCCGCTGAGAAGACGGATAAGAAGTAAGAGGCTGATCCCGGTATAGGAAAATGTTCGTAATATAATGCTAATTAAGGGCAAAACGTTGGTTTTGCCCTTTTGTGCTTCAAATTGCAAGATCTACGGTATTATTGCACCAGAATGGACATCGTGCATTCGCTGACCGGGCTGCCGTTCATGTTCAGGGAGTAGCTCAGCTCCACGCGGATCTCGTTATCGTTTTCGGTCATTTCCAGATGGGTCGTGTCAATGCTCAGAGGCAGTGCACCGATCGGTGTCTGATAAAGGGTGTTGTGGGAGATGCCCGGTGAAAAATGCATTTTCATCGGTATGTCCCCCTTTTTGGTCAGAACCACATTATTGGCATCGAGCTTAAGCATACATGGCACCGCGATCGGAGGGACATCGTCCTCAAGCTCCGGATATTCCTCATAGCGTATAATATGCTTGCCCCGGAAATAAGCATATTTGCCGGGCTGCTTTGTCTCGATGGTATTTTCATCCTCGTCGGTCAGATGGCGGCCGGTAATGGAGATCAGTACATTTTCTTTCATGACAATCCTCGTTTCTGTATTTGGGTTACCCCTATTGTACGGGAAGATACATGGAATGTCCAGTGCAGTCCGGAAGGGGATGTTCGATCCGGTGATGGAGCTGTTGCAAGCTGATCATAGAGAGAAAACATCCCCTAAAATGTACTCTGTGATTCCGTCGAACAATCAGCGAAGCTTGTCAGTGATCCAGTCGCAGGCGGCAGAATGTATTTCAAGAGCCTCGTATTCCTCCTGTGAAAGAGAATCCTGAAGCTTTTCCTTGGAGTCGTCAGGGACAACGGCGTGGGTCTCATCGACAAAGCACAGGCTTGGGAACAGGACGCACCACCAGTTGTGACCGGCTGCGGAGCCGATCCGGACACAGAGTGCTTCATAATTGCCGGCAGGAAAACGCAGATCGCCATAATCCTTCACCGGAAAATATTGATTGCCGAGAGTGACTTTGACCGGGTAGCCATAGCCCGCTCCGGCGACTGTTTCCTGTGCTTTCTGTTGGATCTTCGGGATCCGTGCGATGATCTGGCGGCGGGCATCCCGGACGGAGGCTGTTTCGGACAGACTGCTCTGCAGGTTTTTGATAATGGAATCACGTACCTTCAGCTTGAGTGCCTGATCCTCGGCTGTGTCGCTGTTTGCGATGACATGAAGGCGGATGACCCGGGAGGCAATACCCTGCTGGATCGTTTCTGCAGATTCCTGCCGGTATAGAACCGAGGTGTTTGCGTGGTCGGCGGTTGATGTAAGTGTGGTCATAGTCCCGGACAGTGAAGTTTCAAAATGCAGAATGCGCAGTCCCAGCAGAAGAAGGGTAAACGCCATGGCATACAGGAAAACTAAAATCAGCATTTTTGGTGATAATATGGTTGGAAGCTGTTCCAGAAGGACCCAGCGCACTTTCTTTGTGTTTTTGTTCTTGTCTGATATACGATACATAATAAAATCCTTTCGCTTTTTATTTGTCGACATGAAGATTTTTGCCGGATTGCCGAAAAATATACACGGGAATCGAAAAGATGTCGAAATACCATTTACGAGAATCTTATGAATTTATGAAAACCACCTGATAATGATGCATTTTAGAAAAAAATATGCTATGATAACCACATTAGAAAGGCGTGATAAAAGTATGAATTATTCAGAAAGAGGCAGAGCAGCAAATGGCTCTGCAGGGAGAAGCAAAACTTCATATGGTACAGGGCGTGCAGCCTCCCGCGGAACGGGACACGGCACCGCTTCCTACGGTACAGGCAGAGGTTCTGCTTCTTATGGCACTGGTTCCGGAAGAAACGCATCCGGTTCCGCCGGAAAGAGACCGGCAGCGGCGGCATCGTCAGGAAAGACCGGTAAGACAAAGCGCAAGAAGAAGCATCCAAAGCTTCGCTTGTTTTTTAAGATACTTTTTTTGTTGATCCTGTTAGCAATTCTGGCGGTGGTGGCACTGTTTTATTTCAAATACGGCAACACACTGCTCAAGTGGCAGGCAGAGGCGAAGAAGATGATCGCTGCCTCTTCCGAGGATACCTTTAAATCCTCCGAGGCAAGTTTTATTTATGATTCCAATGGCAAGGTTCTGGCAAAACTCAAAGGTGATCATGATTCCTACTACCTGACCTTCGACAAGATTCCGCAGTATGTAAAGGATGCATTTGTCGTAACGGAGGATCGTGATTTCTATAAGCATGCCGGTTACGATCCGAAGGCACTGGTCAGCGCAGGTATCACCCTGTTTATGAACAAGCTCAGGGGACAGGATGCGACGCGTGGTGCAAGTACGATTACCCAGCAGCTGGCCCGTAATATTTTTACGGACTATCTGCCGTACACGGATAAGTCATATTCCCGTAAGGTCAAGGAGATCTTCGTTGCCACGGAGATGGAGAAGAAGTACTCCAAGGATCAGATTCTGGAATTTTATATCAACAATGTATTCTTCGCAAATGGCTATTACGGAATTGAGGCAGCGAGCCGCGGCTACTTTAGTAAGTCGGCGTCAGAGCTGAGTCTGGCTGAAGTGGCATTTGTCTGCTCGATCCCGAACCGTCCGCAGAGCTACGATCCGCTGGAGCATTTTGACAATACGATCAAGAGAAAGAACCGTATTCTGGATCAGATGTTGTCCCAGAAGTTTATCTCCTCTGCGGAATACAGCGATGCGTATTATTCGGATATCGTGATGAATCCGGCGAAGGAGATCAAGAATCAGAATTATCTGACGACCTATGCGGTAAGCTGTGCTGCCAAGGCATTGATGCAGAAGCAGGGCTTTGAATTCCGGTATGAGTTTTCTTCAGATGCGGATCGGAGCAGCTATGATGCAGAGTATAAGGACATGTACGAGGAATGCTACAAGTTACTGCATACGGCAGGATATAATATTTATACGACACTGAATAAGAAGATACAGGCGAAGCTGCAGAAGGCGGTCAATGAACAGCTTTCTTCCTTCACGGAGAAGACAAAGGGTGTTTATGCCATGCAGGGAGCGGCAACCTGTATCAACAATAAGAACGGTAAGGTTGTGGCGATCGTTGGCGGACGTAAGCAGAAATCGACGACCGGGTATACGATCAACCGTGGTTTCCAGAGCTATCGCCAGCCGGGAAGCTGCTTCAAGCCGATTGCGGTATATACACCGGCACTGGAGCGTGGTTATACCGCCAACAGTATTGTGGATGACACCTATTTCAAGGATGGTCCGCGAAATGCGGATGGACGTTATCTCGGCAAGATTCCGCTTCGCACAGCGGTTGAGAAGTCCAAGAACGTTGTCGCATGGCGCTTATTTCAGGAGATGACACCGGCGGTAGGCCTCAGCTATGTCAAGAAGATGAATTTCTCCAAGATCGTTGACAGTGACTATGTGCCTGCGGCATCCCTTGGTGGACTGACCAATGGAGCAAGCACCGTAGAGATGGCATCTGCCTATGCGACACTTGCCAACAACGGAAAGTTCCGCAATCCAACCTGTATCAAGAAGATTACAGATTACGACGGCAATGTGATCGTCAATATGAATAAGCTCACAAAGCAGAAGCAGGTTTACAAGCCGGAGGCAGCGGAAGCGATGACGGATATCCTCAAGGGTGTTCTGGTGCGTGGTACCGCAGCCGGCAAGCAGCTCAGCAATATGGCATGCGCCGGTAAGACCGGAACGACCAGTGATAAGAAGGATGGCTGGTTCTGTGGTTATACACCGTATTATTCGACCGCGGTATGGGTTGGCTACGATAATCCGAGAGCGGTAAGTAATCTGTACGGAAGCACATATCCGCTTTACATCTGGCATGAGTTTATGGGAGAATTGCATAGCGGTATGGAATATGCGGACTTCGTATATGATACCGGAAGCTCGGACAACACCGGTGACAAATATCAGACAACCGGTGATGACACAAAGGCGACAAAGGCACCGAAGGAGACGATCGATCCAAGTGCAACATCAACGGAAAACGAGACGACCAGCGCCGAGCCTGCTGTGACAGATGCGCCACAGAAAGACGATGGAACGGAGCCGTCCACACCGGATGATAATAGCCAGGGAGATGGCAGCAGCGCAGCGACAGCCAAGCCGCAGAAGCCGTCTCAGGATAATGATTATGAGGATGTGGGACAGGAAACCACACAGGAAGATGTGACCGGTGGACAGTAATTAGGAGAACGTTATGAAAAGGAATCGGATCTGGATGACAATAGTATTTATTCTGGGTGTGATATGCATCGGATATTTTATCATGTATATCACAATGGTTGGGATGAACAATACATTTACATGGTTCTGGCTGCTTGCAGGCGGTGTCCTGATCGGCGGTGATATTCTATGGTATCTGCTTGACAGACAGGGACACCATCTGCCGGTGTGGGCGCACCATACTCTGCTTGCGGTAATCGGTGTGGGCACTCTTGTGTTTGTAGTCGTTGAGGGGATACTGATCGGCTACGGCGGGAGCAAGCCGGATGCCGGAGCAGATTATGTGATCGTGCTGGGGGCGCGTGTGAATGGCGCGAAACCGTCGTATAATCTGGAGAAACGGATCCGGAAGGCGTACCGCTATCTGAATGACAATCCGAAAACGCGTGCAGTGCTTTCCGGCGGGAAAGGACCGGGTGAGGATATCAGCGAGGCGCAGGCAATGTATACATATCTGACAGAGCTTGGCATTGCAAAGGAGCGGCTGATCCTTGAGGATAAGTCGGTCAACACGGATCAGAACCTGCAGTACAGCAGGGATAAGATTTCGGATTCACAGGCAAAGGTAGTGGTCGTAAGCAATCAGTTTCATATTTTCCGGGCAACCCGTATTGCAAAGAAAAAGGGGTTTACCCATGTACAGGGAATGGGAACAGGTGTAAAATGGTATACAGTTCCCAACATGTATGTACGTGAGGCTTTTGCAGTATTGAAATATGCCTTGTGTGGACAAATATAGAGAAGGGACCCGCAAAGGGGCGGGGATAATGTACAATGAATGATTTTAAGAGGGGGATGCGTGACGGCATCCCCATTGCTATGGGATATGTACCGGTCAGCTTTACATTCGGACTGATGGCGGTGTCTGTCGGAATGACGTGGTGGCAGGCGTTATTGATCTCGGTGATGAATCTGACCTCAGCCGGTCAGTTTGCCGGCCTGGATATCATGGCCGCGAGTGGTGCTTATATGGAAATGGCACTGACGGAATTTATCATTAATTTGCGCTACGCGCTGATGTCGCTTTCGCTGTCCCAGAAGTTGGACAGGTCGATGACGTTGCCGCACCGGTTCGCGATAAGCTACGGAATTACGGATGAGATATTCGGGGTGGCGTCCAGCCGTAAGGGCGAGGTTGGTAAATGGTATTTTTACGGACTGATCAGTCTTCCGTTTATCGGCTGGCAGGCGGGAACGCTGTTCGGTGCATTGCTTGGCGGAGTTTTGCCGGCGATGGTCAGTGATGTACTTGGAATCGCAATCTACGGTATGTTCCTTGCGATCATTCTGCCTCAGGCAAGAGAGGATGCCGCGTGTCTGAAGGTCATTCTTGTGGCGGTGGCGATGAGTTGCTGCTTCCGGTGGATTCCGGTGTTTCGTCATGTATCCTCCGGTTTTGTGATCATTATCTGTGCTGTGGCAGCCTCCGCTCTGGGAGCATGGCTGTATCCGGTGAAAGAAGAGGAGGGCTAAGCGATGGATACGATGAAGTTTTTTATTTACCTGGCAATATCAGCCGGTGTGACCTATCTGATCCGTATGATACCGTTTGTCCTCTGCCGTGGCAAAATGGAGAATCAGTTTATCCGTTCCTTTTTGTTTTATGTGCCGTATGCGGTGCTTGGAGCCATGACATTTCCGGCGATCTTTACCTCGACCGGATCGATCATCTCCGGCAGTGTCGGAACGGCTGCAGCACTGGTGCTGGCATTTCGGAAGAAGGGGCTTTTGCAGGTGGCGGTCGGTGCCTGCGCGGCAGCATTTGTTGCGGAGCTTGTGATGATGTTTGTGTGACCGGAGACCTGTGGCGCTAAGAGCGGAGAGGAGACAAAATGGCAACCTTCAGTTTATGTATGATCGTGAAAAATGAACAGAATGTGCTGGCACGCTGTCTGGATTCTATGGCGGATCTGATGGATGAGATCATTATCGTGGATACCGGATCGCAGGATACCACCAAAGAAATTGCGGCAAAATATACCGATAAGATCTATGATTTTGCATGGATCGACGATTTTGCGGTAGCAAGAAATTTTGCGGCGTCCAAGGCACAGATGGATTACATATATACGGCAGATGCGGATGAGTATCTGGATGAGGCGAACCGGGAGAAGCTGCGGCAGCTTAAAGAAGCGCTGCTTCCGGAGATTGAGATCGTGCAGATGTATTACTGCAATGATATGGGCGAATGCAATACGACCGGTAACTTTGAAAGGGAGCTTCGTCCAAAGCTGTATCGCAGGCTGCGTTCCTTTACCTGGATCGATCCGATCCATGAAACGCTGCGGCTGGATCCGGTGGTCTTTGACAGTGAGATCGAGATCATTCATAAGCCGGAGCATAATCATGGTGGCAGGGATCTGACAGCACTGAAGCGGCTGCATGACAAGGGAATCACGCTGTCTGCCAAGCTGCATCATATGTATGCGATGGAACTGTTTATTGCCGGCAGTGAGCAGGATTTTCTGGATGCGGAGGCGAGCTTTCTGGAGAGTATTGAGCAGAACGGCAGAACAGACGATGAGATTCTTGAAGCGGTCTGCGTGCTCACACATATTTACCGGCTTAAGAAGGATGTGGCACACTTTTTCACCTATGCACTGCGTGGAGTCGCGATGGGCGGCTGCGCGGAGCTGTGCTGTGAACTGGGTACATACTATGAGGAACAGGGTGAACCGGCGGAGGCGGCAATGTGGTATTTTAATGCTGCCAATGAGACGGAAAGTATCCTGGATATTGCCTGCCATACAAAGCTCCCGCAGGAGGCACTGGAGCGGATCACCGGGCAGAAATGATGGGATTTTGAAGCGGGATACATTTCCATGGCAAAAAAGAGAAAATCTATTGACTTATGGGAAATGTCGATTATATAATCATATTGGTGCTTTGTTTTCAGCACGAATGATAAAGGTCGAAATGAGGGTTACCATGGTTGAACAGAAGGATAAGAAACAGCTATATGTGCTGTTTGTATGCAGTGTATTTGTATTGGCAGTTTCAATCTGGGCATTTAAAATGGAAATAAATACAACGGCTTCTTCGCCGACCGGCATTGAGGATCACAGCAGTCACAGCGACAAAGCTGGGGAGAGCGGTCAGAAGAAGGATGCGGAGACGTTAGACATAGATGCGTTTGCCGAAACCGTTCTTGAGAAGGTGCCTTTTGATACAACACTTGAGAAGATGGACGACTCTGTAACGCAGAGTATGATCACCACCGCTTCGGATAAGACGAAGGTTGTGCTTTACATGGGGGAGGGAACCAGTGCGGATGAACTGCTGATCATGACAGTGAACGACGAGAGCCGGATGGATCCGGAGATTGAGAATGTGCAGCAGCATCTGACGGATATGCAGCAGTCATTTCAGGATTATCTGCCTAAGGAAGCCAAGAAGATCGATGATGCAGTGATTCTTCAGAGCGGAAAATACATCGTCGCATGTGTATGCTCTGACAAGGATACGGCGGGCAGTGTGATTCGGGAACAGTTAAAAGGCAAGAAGTAGGATACCTATGTGTTTCGGCGGAGGAATGAAATGAGAAAAGTTTTTGCACTTTGTATGATTACAGTGGCGTGTATTGTCAGCACCACAGCATGTGGTGCCGGAAATTCCACGAACCGTGCTGGCAGTGATACATCCGACAGTGTGAGAGAGATCACGGTCAATGAGAGCAGTAAGCCTGCAGAGGCGGCAGCCGAGGAGAATAAGAACGGGAATAGTGCCGGAACCAAGAAACCATATGCAAAGATCACATCGGATGCGAAGCTGCAGAGCTTTGGAGGCACTGTAAAGCTGGGCGGAAGTGCCTATGAGCTGTACAATTATGTGGAGAAATCTGCGTCAAATTATGCCTCTGTTGTCAACACCGTGGCATCCCGTTTGAAGGGAAAGGCAGATGTTTACGATCTGGTTGTACCGACCAGTATGGGAATCACCTTTCCGGATAATAAGACCTCCAAGGTCAATTCTTCCGATCAGAAGAAATCTATTCATTCCATTTATAAAAAGATGAATCATCAGGTGAAGACAGTGCCTTTGTATGATACAATGATGAGCCGCCGGCAGGAATATATTTATTTCAGGACGGATCATCACTGGACAAGCAGAGGGGCTTATTATGCATATCGTGAATTTTGCGATGCCAAGGGACTTACAGCACATGAGCTTTCCGAGTATCAGCAGGAGAATTTCGGGAGCTTTCTGGGATCGTTTTACCTGGATACCAACCGCAGCAAGACGCTGAAAAAGGACAAGGTGAAAGCATATTTCCCGGTTGATCATGACAAAATGACGATGACATACCACGATCAGAATGGAGGCAGCTACAAGACCTCCGTGATCGCCAATGGTCAGAAATACAGCGTGCAGCTGAAATATTGTGCGTTTCTTGCCGGAGATAATCCATACACGGTGATTCATAATAAGAAGATCAAGGATGGATCAAGCTGTGTCGTTGTGAAGGAGTCCTACGGCAATGCGTTTATTCCGTATCTTGCGGATCATTATCAGAAGATTTATGTTGTTGATTATCGTTACTGGAAGGGAAGCGTATCAAAGCTTGCCACGAAGAATAACGTACAGGATGTGATCTTTATCAACAATATCTCGATGACACGTAATGCGTATCTCGTCGGAAAGATCGCGCAGATTAAGTAGATATAAGGGGCAGAAGTAATGGTTTTTAGCAGTATGGTGTTTCTTTGCGGATTTTTGCCGGTGGTGCTGACAGTATATGCACTTTGCACGGTGAGATTCCGCAATTTCTTTTTGTTTATTGCGAGTTTGTTTTTCTATGCGTGGGGAGAGCCGAGATATATCGTGATCATGCTGTTTTCCACGGTGTTTGATTACGCCAACGGAATCGTCATGGAATATCTTGACCGCCGGGAGAAACCGCAGTACCGCAAATGGGTGCTTATGCTGTCGGTTGTTGTCAATATCGGAATCCTTTGTTTCTTCAAATATACGGATTTTGTGCTGGAGAGCGTGGGAACGCTGACGGGTCATCCACTGCCGCTTCTGAAGCTGGCACTTCCGATCGGTATTTCCTTTTATACCTTTCAGACACTTTCCTACACGATTGATGTTTACCGCAGAAAGGTTGAGGCACAGCATAATATCATTGATTTTGGTATGTATGTGTGCCTGTTCCCGCAGCTCATCGCCGGTCCGATCGTGCGCTACAGCGATGTGGCAGAGCAGATCCGGAACAGGAGGGGAAGCTGGGAGGAGCGTGCATACGGTGCACAGCGGTTTATTGTTGGGCTTGCCAAAAAGGTTCTTCTTGCCAATCAGATCGGTGATCTGTGGTCGCAGATATCAGTATTGCCGCAGAGCGACATGAGTATGTCGGCGGCATGGCTCGGTGCGATCGCCTATACCTTTCAGATATATTTTGATTTCTCCGGTTATTCGGATATGGCGATCGGACTCGGACATATTCTGGGCTTTCGTTTTCCGGAGAACTTCAATTATCCATATCTGTCCCGGAGCATTACCGAGTTCTGGAGGCGGTGGCATATGACGCTTGGAACCTGGTTTCGGGAGTATGTGTACATTCCGCTGGGAGGCAACCGTAAAGGAACGATCCGCCAGATCTTTAATCTGTTGGTGGTGTGGTTTTTGACCGGTTTGTGGCATGGTGCCGGATGGAATTTTATCCTGTGGGGACTTTATTTCTTCGTTCTGCTTCTTGTGGAAAAGCTGTTTTTACTGCGGGAAATGGGGAGGTGGCCGAAGATTTTCCGGCATATCTATGCACTGTTTTTCATCGTGCTTGGCTGGGCGGTGTTTGCATGCGATGATATGAGTGTATTGTTTTCGTATCTGCAGAGCATGTTTGGTGTCAACGTGGCGGTAGATAATGGAATTGCCGCTTATTACTGGCAAAGCTATGGCTGGCTGCTTCTTATTCTGGTGATCGGAAGCACACAGCTTCCGAAAAAGGCAGTGCGGAGCGTGTGTACATGGCTTTGCACCGTAACGGGGCAGAGATTTCCGGCAGGCGGCGAGCGTTTGGTGTACGTGCTTCGTGCGGCAGGGCTTGCAGTGCTGCTTCTGATCAGTGTGGCACTCCTTGTCAGTGGAAGCTACAATCCATTTTTATATTTTCGTTTCTGACACAAGTGATCTTGGGACGAACAGAAGTAATTTCAGGATAATATGTCCGGAATGAAGAGAATAACAGCCGGATTTATTATCAATATGCCGTGTCAGAAGCGGCACAATGAGGATCGATCATGAAGAAAAAAGACATTATATTTGTAGTTTGTTTTGTCGCAGCACTTGCGATTGGCGGAATTGTAACCGTCACAGCGGGACACAGAGAATATTCGGATAATGAGAACCGATATCTGACACAGTTTCCGAAGCTGGTGCCGGAGGATGTGATGACCGGAGAGGTTCAGCAGGAGCTGACGGATGCATTCAACGATCAGTTTCCGGGAAGAGACTGGCTGACGGCACTTTCCACAACAGTTAAAAAGGGAATTGGCATGAAGGATGTCGGCGGGGTCTACCTCGGAAAAGATCATTATTATTTTGAAAAAATCATGAATCAGAATATTTCCCGGACAGATTATTTTCAGAATCTGCGGTTTGTCAATCGTCTGGCGTCCTTAAGTAAAGATGCGGAGGTGACAGCACTTCTTGTGCCATCGCCGGGACAGATCCTGAAGGATAAGCTGCCGGAGCATGCTTCCCTGTATGATGCGGATGCCATGTACAAAACGGCAAAGGAGACGCTACAGAATGTGAAGCTTGTGGATATCCGGAAGGACATGAAGGAAGTCCGGAAGCAGCAGAAGGGAGCCGGTGTGCAGGACTCTTCCGGGGAAACGCAGGTGTATTACCGGACTGACCATCACTGGACGCAGTACGGCGCATATGTGGGATATCAGGCATACACAGAATCCGTCGGACGAAAGGCTGCCTCCTATAAGAACTTTGATATTAAAGAATTTAGCGATGCCTTTTATGGCACCCTTTATTCCAAGGCACTCGACAGCGATGCCGTGCCTGACACGATCGAACTGCCGGAGAATCTGCCGGAGGCGGAGATTATCTGTGATGGAAAAGAAATCGATGCCGTCTACGACACGGCAAAAAAGAACGAAAAAGATAAGTATGCTGTTTATTTTGGCGGCAATTACGGCGAAGTGGATATCCGGATGAAAAATCCGGATAACGACCGAACACTCGTGATCTTCAAGGACTCCTTCGCAAACAGCATGGTCCCGTTTCTGATGAAGGATTATGCGCAGATCCGGATGATCGATCTGCGGTACTTCAAGAGGTCGGTCAGCAATTACATGGAAGAAAATCCTGCCGATGAAGTGCTGGTGCTCTATGAGATGAGCAGCTTCGCACAGGCAGACAAACTAAATAAACTCATGAAATAAAGAATGCTCCCATGCTTCGGTCTTCCCAGGATGAAGCTTGGAGCATTCCTATAATATTTCTTATGTTCTGTAAGGTAAATGATAATTTTGCCTCGTAAAACAAATTGATCCGTGGACTCTGTCTAAAAAATTGACGCAGATCAGTAGGATTTCCGAAAAGTCTTTGCTTTGCAATGCTTTGATAAATACGTATCCGAACGATCAAGCCCCGTAGGTGGGCTCAGCTATTTCGGACGGCACGCTCCCGCTACCACTGCACCACGCAACGGTACATAACACCCCGGATGTTCAATGGGTTATCTATATCATTTGAAAAACCGGGGCGTAAGTACCGGCGGGTGCAAGTGCCTTTCGAAACATCTGATTCCCACCTTGGGGCGAGTACGGCAGGATGCGTTTATCGAAGATCAAAGCAGCAAAGCAATCAGATTTTTCGAAATCCGTAAGTGACAAGACAATTTTTTAGACATAGCTCACGGATTAACTTATTTTCCGAGGCAAAATGGATATTTTATTTTCCGGACATAAGAAATATTATGGGCATACATTAATTTGAGGTATGGGAAGACTTAGAAACAATGGGTCATCTTTTATTTCAAAAAAATTTCTTTCAAAAAATTTAAAATTCGAGAACTTTTCCGGGAATTATTACAATATGAGAGTGTAAGGGTTCTAACCGAGACGTCAAGGTGAGAGGAAAGGAATAGATAAGTGACAAAACAGGAATTTGACCGGTTTGTGTCCGAGAACGGAAAGGACATTCTCCGATTCTGCAGAATGAACACAGGGGGAACAGCAGAGGGAGACGATCTTTATCAGGACACAATGCTAAAGCTGTGGGAGCAGGCGGACCAATTGAATAAGAATGATTCTCTGAAAAGCTACGCACTTTCTGTTTCCATCCTTATGTGGAAAAACAAGAGAAGGAAATTTGCCTGGAGACGCAGGATCGCAGCATTTGAAAGTTACGAAAAGCATATGGAGGACGCTGGGGACCGGATGGCAGGACGTCCGGCGGATAACCCGGAGGAAACATTTTTGCAGAAGGAGATGACGGAGCTTGTACAGAGACAGGTGCAGGCATTGCCGGATAAATACCGTACCGTTATCTACCTGTATTATTCTGCGGGTCTTAAGATACGGGAGATCGCGGACTGTCTGCAGATTTCGGAAAACACAGTGAAAAGCAGGATGCGCAAGGCGAAGGACATTCTGAAAACAAAATTGGAGGTTGTTAAATATGAAGGATAAGGAATTAGATCAGATTTTACAACATGCCCTTACTCCAACCGTAAGTGATGAAGAAATAAAAGTCAATTATGAAATGGAGGGAAGACCTATGATGAAAAAGAAAAATTATTTTAAGCCTGCGGTTGCACTGGTAGCGTGTGCAGCACTTGTGGCAGGGATCGGCTTCGGAAATCTGCCGGACAGGATATTTGATAACATGTCCCATAAAACGGACACACCTGCGACGACTAAGGAAGCACAGAATACGGAGAGCGGCTTTGTGGTAAAGGTAAAGGCTGCCGAGACGAAGGAACTGAAACAGGGGGATAAGCAGCTTATTGTATATCCGTCCGACTGTCAGGGAGAATCCTGGGCCGGTAATGATAAGGATAAGGTTGTCAGCTATGCTGTGGAAACGCCGTTAGTCTGTGAAGGAAAGAACATGGACACGATCACCTATTCGGTCGATAAAGGATTTTTCCGCATTGTTACACCGAAGAAAATGTCTTATGTGATTGATGGAGAAGAATATAAGCCATCGGACAGATTTATTGAGAACTTCAATACGACTGGGAATCAGCCCGGTATGACGGAAAAGTATTATAAATCCTACACTGTTTCAGCAAAGGACCAGAACCGTAAGGGTGTCTCTGTAGAAATCTGTGACACGAAGAAGGTGTCCGATGAATTATATGACAATCTCTGGACCGAGGAAATAAATACGGGTGAGAAGGAGATGGCAGTTGTGGCGGAGACGAAGAACAAGATCATGAATGATCCGCAGATTACCTGCAAGGTTAACTATAAAGAAGATTCTACTGAGAAATCGGAGAGTATGAAAGTAGTTGTAAAGCACGAAGTGATAAGTTATAAAGCCGCTGCGGATATCTATCCGAGCCTGGCGGAGAAGTTTAATATCTTAGATGATGTAAAAAGAGTTTTCGTAACCTTTGAAAGAAGATAAGGGAAACAAAATGAAATTTCCTGAAATTTCCCGAAAATGCCAAAATATTTCTTGTAAATTTCCCGAGAACAATTTATAATATAGAAAATAAAAGAAATTGTTTGGGAAACGTGAAGAACAGGAACACTTTCTAAGAGAGCCGTCATGCGATGATCGACATGGGTCATTGTATGGCGGCATTGATGAATGGGGGCGTGAGTATGGGAAAGGATATTATTCGGGCGAAGGATTTGGCGGACCAGTGGGGGCTTACCCCGAGGCGTGTGAATCAGTTATGTGCGGACGGTTCCCTGGAGGGAGCATATAAGGCGGGAAGATTCTGGATGATCCCGTCGGATGTTAAGAAGCCGGAATTTCTGCGGGAGAAGGCATCATATACAGTATGCACACAGCAGCACAGCGACAGTCCGCTGCCATGCCCGGTGGGGATCACTTCCTATAAGGAGGTGGTCAGCGAGTGCTATTATGTAGACAAGACCTTGCTGCTGCGCCAGATGATCGACGACCACAGCAAGGTTTTTTTGTTTACAAGACCACGGCGTTTCGGCAAGACGCTGATGATGGATATGGTGCGGACGTTTTTTGAGAGGAGTACAGAGGATACCTCCGTCTATTTCAAGGATAAGAAGATATGGACCTGCGGAGAGAAGTACCGGGAGCTTCAGGGAAAGTATCCGGTGATCTTTCTTTCCTTTAAGGATGCGCATCAGACAAGCTGGGAGGCGATGTATAAGAGCCTTTGCTTTACGCTGCGCGAGGAGTTTGTGCGTCACAGAGAGCTTTTGGAGTCGGATGCACTGAACGAGTACGACAGGCGCTTCTTTCAGAATATTACAGAGGATAAGGCGGAGATCACGGATTATCAGTATGCGCTCGGCAAGCTTTCGGCGATGCTGACGACATGTTATCAGAGCAAGACGATCATTATCATTGACGAGTATGACACGCCGATCCAGCAGGGGCATCTGCATCATTACTACGATGAGGTGATCGGCTTTATGCGCAATCTCTTATCCTCTGCATTAAAGGATAATGAGAACCTTGAGTTTGGCATTCTGACTGGAATCCTTCGGATTGCAAAGGAGAGTTTGTTCAGTGGACTGAATAATCTGGTTGTCAACACGATCCTTGATGATAAGTATGCGGAGTATTTCGGTTTTACCGGACAAGAGGCGGCACAGATGGCGGCTTATTACGGGGTGCCGGAGAAGCTTGAGCAGATCCGTGAGTGGTATGACGGCTATGTGTTTGGTGAGACGGAGGTGTACAATCCGTGGTCTGTGATCAACTACTTTAATAATAACTGTAAGCCGAAGGCGTTCTGGTCACGGACGAGCGGCAACGAGATCATTGGCGAGCTGATCCGCGGAGCCGGAAAGGAGCTGTATCAGAATCTGTCGCTGCTTCTGCAGGGAAAGGAGATTCAGGCGATCATTGACACGGACATTATTTATCCGGAGGTCAACAGTGATCCGGATATTATCTGCAGCTTCCTGCTGGTGGCGGGATATCTGCGCGTGACCTCGGTGATCAGTGAGTGGAATGACAATCCGATCTGCTCGCTTGCGATTCCGAACCGGGAGATCAAGAGCGTGTTTCGGAAGGAGATCATCGACAGTTACAACCAGCTGTTCAGCGGATCGGTCCTGCGAAACTTCGAGGTGGCACTGCGAACCGGCGATACGGCACTTTTTACCGATACGCTGCAGACCTATCTGATGCAGTCTGCCAGCACCTTTGACACGGCGAACGAGAACTTTTATCACGGCACGGTGTTTGGGATGCTTGCGATCCTGTCGGACCGGTATTATATTTCCTCGAACCGGGAGTCCGGCGAGGGGCGGTTTGATGTACAGCTTGAGCCGCGGGACAGAACGCAGATGGGCTATATCATCGAGTTTAAGGCAGGAAAGGAGCTTTCCGAGCAGGCACTTTCTGACACTGCCCGGAAGGCGGTCAGCCAGATCAGGGAGAAGCAGTACAGCACAGAGATGGAGTATCGTGGCATCACGAAGATCGGATTCTTCGGGATTGCATTTTGCGGCAAGAAGGTAGCCTGCTCCTACGAGGAGAGAAAGGAATGTTGATTTATTATGAAAATTGTGATTTTAGATGGCCATACAAGCAATCCGGGTGATTTAAACTGGGATAAGCTTAAGACACTTGGAGATCTGACCGTATATGAGTACACAAAGAATCAGACCGCGGATGTCGTGGAGCGTCTGCAGGATTGTGAGATTGCGCTGACCAATAAAACAGTCATTACGAAGGAGATCATGGAAGCCTGTCCGAAGCTTCGTTATATCGGTGTGCTTGCGACCGGCTACAATGTCGTTGATATGAAAGCAGCCGCAGAGCGCGGGATCACGGTTACCAATGTGCCGGGCTACAGCACACAGGCAGTGGCACAGCAGGCATTTGCACTGCTTCTGGAGATTTGTTCCCATGTGGCGCACCACAGCAGCGAGGTGCATGACGGCAGATGGAGCAGAGGACGGGATTTCTGTTTCTGGGATTATCCGCTGGTGGAGTTGGATCACAAGACAGCGGGCATCATTGGTTTTGGTCAGACCGGCAAGGCGATCGGGCGCGTGGCGAAGGCATTTGGCATGCGGGTCATCACCTGCGGTTCGCATGAGACGGAGGAAGGGAAAGCTATCGGAGAGTACGTGGCGAGAGAACAGCTTCTACGGGAGTCGGACGTGATCTTTCTTGCGTGTCCGCTCAATGAGGAGACAAAGGATCTGATCTGTGCGGAGACGATCGCACAGATGAAGGATGGCGTGATCCTGATCAATACGAGCCGTGGCGGTACGATCGTGGAGAAGGATCTGGCGCAGGCGTTAAAGACTGGGAAGATTTACGGTGCGGGTGTGGACGTCGTATCTGTGGAACCGGCACAGCCGGACAATCCGCTGCTTTCCTGCGACAACTGTGTGATCACACCGCATATTGCATGGGCGACGAAGGAGGCGAGAGGACGTCTGATCGATATTGCGTCGGAGAATGTACGCAGCTTTCTTGACGGGGCGCCGGTAAATGTGGTGGCGTAATTGGATAAGATATGTTATACTCATAAACATAGATGCGAAGAGGCACATTTCTGATATGGAATGTGCCTCTTTTCGTATATAAGAAATCGGTATGGAACGGAGGGATATTATGGCGGAGACGATTTATAACTCAACCCCGGCGAGAGATGGTTTTCATATGCCGGCAGAATTCGAACCGCAGGAACGTGTCTGGATGCTTTGGCCACAGCGACCGGACAACTGGAGGGATGGGGCAAAGCCGGCACAGGAGGCGTATACAGAGGTGGCAAAGGCAATCAGTCGATTTGTGCCGGTGACAATGTGTGTGAATGGAGATCAGTATCAAAACGCCAGAGAGAAGCTGCCGTCCGATATTCAGGTGGTGGAGATGTCCGGCAATGATGCATGGATGCGGGATATGGGGCCTGCTTTTGTGGTGAACGAAGAAGGCTTGCTGCGGGGCTGTGACTGGAGGTTTAATGCGTGGGGAGGTTTTGTAGATGGTCTTTATTTTCCGTGGGATAAAGATGATCAGATTGCCGGAAAGGTTTGTGAGATGATCGGTGCAGACTATTACCGCCTGCCGGATTTTGTGCTGGAGGGAGGTTCCTTTCATGTGGACGGGGAAGGCACGGTACTCACAACGAAAATGTGTCTTTTGAGCAGAGGACGCAATCCGCATATGACGCAGGAGCAGATTGCGGAAACGCTGTGTGATTATCTGGGGGCAGACAAAGTGCTGTGGCTTTCGGACGGCATTGACCCGGAGGAAACGAATGGTCATGTGGACGATGTAGCTTGCTTTGTGCGCCCGGGCGAGGTGGCATGTATTTATACGGAGGATGAGTCCTCTCCGTTTTATGAGACGGCACAGCAATGTTACCGGGAGCTTTGCGGGATGACGGACGCCAAAGGAAGGAAACTGAAGGTGCACCGGGTCTGCTGTCCGAAAGAACCGGTGCAGATCGGCGATGATTTCCGGATCGATCATATGCCGGGCACGATTCCGCGTGAACAGGGCGAGCTTTGCATTGCTTCGTATCTGAATTTTCTGATCACAAACGGTGCGGTGATCGTGCCACAGTATGGAGATGAAAATGATGCGCTGGCATTGGAACAGATACAGGAGATCTTTCCGGAGAGAGAAGTTATTGGCGTATATACGCGCGAGATCGTATATGGCGGTGGCAATATTCACTGTATTACGATGCAGCAGCCGAAGTGCAGGTGAGACATATGTGGTGACAAGGAGGTTTTAACAATGAGAAACGTAACAGTAGCGGCAACGCAGATGGCATGTACATGGGATCGTGAGGAGACGCTGGAGCGGGCAGCAGGTCTTGTTGAGGAGGCGGCACAGAAGGGTGCTAACATTGTTCTGTTGCAGGAACTTTTTGAGACACCGTACTTTTGTCAGCAGGAGCGGACGGAGTATCTGAAGCTTGCAACCACAGTGGAAGAAAATCCTGCCATTGCATTTTTTCAGAAAATGGCAAAGCAGAAGGAGCTTGTCATTCCGGTGAGCTTTTATGAAAAGGCGGGCAACACCGCATTCAACAGTGTGGCAGTGATCGATGCGGACGGAAGCATTCCGGGCGTTTATCGCAAAACGCATATTCCGCATTCATTATTATATGAAGAGAAATTCTATTTCACGCCGGGAGACACGGGATTTCGTGCCTGGAAAACGCAGTTTGGGACGATCGGTGTAGGCATCTGCTGGGATCAGTGGTTCCCGGAGACGGCAAGAGGGATGGCACTGCAGGGCGCGGAAATTTTAATGTATCCGACGGCGATCGGCAGTGAGGCGGTGGAGACGATCGATTCGATGCCGCATTGGAGACGATGCATGCAGGGACACGCGGCGGCAAATATCATGCCGGTCATCGCATCAAACCGCATTGGCACGGAGACCGACGAGACGAGCATGACCTTCTATGGATCCTCGTTTATCACGGATCACACCGGTCAGATCCTGCAGGACGCGGATCGGGAAAGTCAGACGGTTCTTGTGCAGAGCTTTGATCTGGATGAGATCGAGGAGTACCGCAGATCCTGGGGAGTGTGGAGAGACAGACGACCGGAAATGTATGGGATACTGACAACACACGGGAGGTAGAAGAAATTTTGCTTTTTTAAAGGTTATATGCTACAATATGGCGATAGTTAGATATGACTAACTATCGCCATGTTTTTGTTTTTGCATATAGATAAAGATAAGATAGAATCAATATGTGATATTTTGTCTGAAACCCTGCAGATTATATATTTGCAGGAACACAGAAAGGAGACAAGAATGTCTGAACTGATTACACTTAGCATTCCGTTTCTGGGGACATCTCTTGGGGCGGCGATGGTATTTTTCCTGAAGGATAAGATTGCACCGCGGATCGAGAAGCTGTTGCTTGGATTTGCGGCGGGAGTGATGATCGCCGCTTCTGTATGGTCTTTGCTGATCCCGGCGATCGAGATGACAGAGGCACAGGGGAAGCTTGCGTGGCTGCCGGCGGTGACAGGATTTTTGCTCGGCATTGGATTTCTGCTTGTGTTAGATACGGTGATACCACATCTTCATTTGAAAAGCAGTGAGCCGGAGGGGCTTCACGCCGGACAGCCGCGCCTGTCCAAAACGACGATGATGCTTTTTGCGGTGACGCTGCATAATATCCCGGAGGGAATGTCGGTCGGGGTTGCGTATGCGGGCAGTATGATGAAGGGGGCGGGGATCACGGTGGCGGGAGCGTTTGCTCTGGCGCTTGGTATTGCGATCCAGAATTTTCCGGAGGGGGCGATCATTTCGCTGCCACTTTGCGGAGAGGGGATGAGTCGCAGGAAAGCCTTTGTGTGCGGTGTGTTGTCCGGGATTGTGGAGCCTGTGGGTGGCTTTATCACAATTCTGATCGCGGGGGCGATCTCTCCGGTGCTTCCGTATCTTCTGGCATTTGCAGCGGGAGCCATGATGTATGTGGTGATCGAAGAACTGATTCCGGAATGTCAGGACGGGGTACACAGCAACATCGGAACTATTGGGGCGGCGCTGGGGTTTGCTCTGATGATGGTGCTTGATGTGGCACTGGGGTGAAGTCCGGGGTGACACAGATGATATTTCGCATGAAATCGGGGTGCTGAAAGGGATAATTTACCCCATACTAGCCGTTTGGTTAGTTGACTTATTATATAAATGTTGTTATATTTGATGTAAAATACACCTAATTTTGCATAAACGCAGGGGAAGGCGTTTGAAAATGCCGTGTATTTTCGGAGAGTTAAAGGAAAAAGTATGAAAATTGAAACAAGAATGGAGGAATGTGTATGAAAGGAATGAGAAAACGTCACCGGAAGAGGCTGACAGCGGTTTTTACTGCCGTTGCACTGATCTGCACAGGCGGTGTGCTGCCGGAGAACGTGGCTTATGCAGCGGAGCAGACAGAAGAAGGTGTTGCAATTGATAAGGAGAATTTTCCGGATGAGAACCTGCGAAATTATCTCAAAGAAAGTGGATTTGATAAGAACGATGACGGTTATTTTTCGCAAAGTGAGCTGGATGCCGTCGAAGAAATGGAAGCAACATATAATAAACTGGAAAATCTGAAGGGGCTTGAGTATTTCCGGAATCTGAAGTCTTTGGATATCCGATTGAATAATATCAGCGGAGAACTGGATCTGCAGTTGTTCCCTAATCTGACCAGTGTTTATTGTGATGATAATGAGATTACATCTATCCGGTTTGGAGAGAACTGTAAGCTGGAATTGATAGGATGTAATTACAATCAGATCGAAGTGTTGGATGTGAGTGGATTGGATCACCTGGACCAGCTTGTCTGTACGGGTAATCCGCTCAAGGTATTAAAATTTAATGAGAAATGGACTTCTATCAGATTGTACTGCAATGAATGCAGTCTTACAAGTCTGAAAATTCCGGAAAGCCTGGACGCATCTGAAACTCAGATTAACTGTGAGAATAATGTTACCTATTTAACACAGAAAAATATTGACTTTCTGGATCCGGAAATGTTTCCGGATTTTGATACCGGAAAGATTCAGAAGGTCGTGAAGCTGACAAAAGAACAGGAAGAAGCCGGAAAGAGCGGAACGGATATTTTTGATGAGTTGAAAGGCTCCGATTATAAGCTGACGGATCTGCAGCTTGGGGATCGGATCATTTATACCTATGACTGTGGAATGGGTATGAGCTTTGATTTTACCGTGCATGTCGGATATTCTGAGGAGATGTTTCCTCCGAACAGACCGGATGGAACACAATATGTGGAGTACACCGTCAGCACTGTGGGAGAAGTACCACTTCCGGAAGGATGGAAATGGAAGGATGAAGATGCAGATCTTGCACTTCCGTTTGGGAACTGGTATGAAGCCACCGCAGAATATGTGGGTGACAATGCAGAGTATTATGCGAACATATATCAGGATGTAGAGATATGGAAAGATTACTGTCAGCATCCTAATGATATGTGGGAGCTTAAGGATGAGCAGGAGGCAGACTGCACGCAGTCTGGATATACCGGAGATTATTACTGCGGTGTGTGCGGGAATCTTCTGTATAAAGGTGAGTATATTCCGATACAGCACCGGCTTGAACTGGTCGAAGAGAAGGAAGCCACTCAGACTGAGCCGGGCAATATACAGTATTTTGTCTGCTCTGCCTGTGGAAAGCTTTTCTTAGATGAGGACGGATATCATGAGGTGGGGATAGAGGATGTGACAATCCCTGTTCTGGAACCGGATCCGACCGATGAGCCGGTGCCGGCTCCGAGTGAGGATCCAACCGCAGAACCAACGAAGGAGCCGAATCCGACGGAGGCACCACTGCCAACGCCGGGAGTAAGTGAGACGCCGGTGCCAACCGAGGAACCAACCCCGGTACCGAGTGAGGATCCAACCGCAGAACCAACGAAGGAGCCGAATCCGACGGAGGCGCCCTTGCCAACGCCGGGGGTAAGCGAAACACCGGTGCCGACCGAAGAGCCGACCCCGGCACCGAGTGAGGATCCAACTACAGCGCCGAGTGAGAAACCGACGGCTGAGCCAACCCGTGAGCCGGAGATCACACCGGAGCCGACAACAGCGCCGGCACCAAGTGAGGAACCAACCACGACACCAATGCCGAGTGAAGAGCCAACGATGGCACCGTCAGAGGAACCAACCATGGCGCCAATGCCAAGTGAGGATCCGACAATGGAACCAACCGCAGAACCAACGGAGGAGCCGAAGCCAACTGAGGCACCACTGCCAACGCCGGGAGTAAGTGAGACACCGGTGCCAACCGAAGAGCCAACCCCGGTACCAACGGAGGAGCCGACAACCATGCCGAGCGAAGAGCCGACCCGTGAGCCAGCGAAAACCGCTGCACCGATAGAGCCAACGAAGGAGCCGGTACCGACAGATGCGCCGGTACCGACCGAAGTGCCAACGCAGAAACCGGAAGTGCCGGAGATCACACCGGAGCCGATAGTCCCAGCAGTTCCGACGGTTGTACCACCTGTCCGGACACCTGTTCCGACACAGACGGTACAGGCAACACAAACTCCTGCGACACCGGCACCGACCCCTGTTTCAACTCCGAAGACGAATCGGAAGAAGCCGGCAAAGGTTGGCAAGATCATTACCTCTTCTGCAGGCTACCGTTTCAAGGTGACAAGCAGCAAAGTGAAAAATCCAGAGGTTGCACTGTATCGTCCGGGTTCCGGACGTAAGGAAGTAAAGATTGGTACGAAGGTAACGATTAATGGAATTAGTTATTCCGTTACTTCGGTTTGCGAGCGGGCATTCCGCAGCAACAAGAGAGTGAAAAAGGTATCTCTGGGTTCCAGAGTTGATAAGATTGGAAAAGAAGCATTTGCAAACTGCAGAAATATCAAAGTTCTTTATATTTATTCTCCAAGACTGAAAGCATCAGATATTGGAGAGAACGCATTTAAGGGCATCAATAAAAGGGTTAAGATTTCCGTCCCAAAGGCGAAAATGAAGGAGTATAAGGAGCTGTTCTGCGAGAAAGGATTAAGCAAGCAGACGTCCGTGACGACCGGAAAAGTGCAATAACATTTTCGGGATGTCATTACAAAGTGTTATGGAAGTAATAAAAAAGTATATCTTTACAAATGATAAAACCTTGTCTATAATAGGTGCATAATTTCAATTGGATTGAAACAGGCGATGGAGCTTATAAAAGTAAGCACGTCGTCTGTTTTTTTCTTTACATACATTGAAATTAATCGTAGCCGGAGGAGAAGACATCGTATAGAAGGGAGACATGACTATGAAAACATTAAAAAGAGTAAAGAGAAGAGCAATTTCGGTATTGATGACAGGTGCACTGGTAGCGACAATGCTTACCGGATGCGGAAGTAGTTCAGATGCAGGAAGTTCATCCGGGGCAGGCAGCAGTTCTGAGGCGGGAGGTACAACTGATCTGAGTAAGGTTGAATTAACCGTTGGAACATCAGGAACATACGCACCGTTTTCTTATTTTAAGGAGGATGGAAAGACACTGCAGGGTTTTGATGTGGAATTGTTGAAAGCATTGCAGGATAAGCTTGGATTTAAGATTAAAAATGATACAATTCAGGATATGGATTATGGTCCGCTGACAACGTCACTGACGCAGGGACAGATCGATCTCGGTGCCGCAGCACTCTGTGCGACTGATGAACGAAAAGAAGTCATGAACTTCTCGGATATTTATTATGACGCAGGTATCATTGTTGCAGTTGGTAAGGATAACAACGACATCAAGTCTGTGGATGACCTGACAGATGGCAAGTATAAGGTAGCAGTCCAGACCGGAACGATCGCTTACGAATATGCAACATCAAAGCTTCCGGAGAAATGTCTGCAGAGCTTTGATTCTCAGGCGTTAGCATATAAGGCAGTCGAGGGTGGTCAGGCAGATGCGACGATCTACGATGCACCGGGTACCTCTTATTCAATTAAGACCGGTGAGGTAAAGCTTAAGATTGTCGGTGATGAGTTCTACAATGGTCAGGCACCATACGCACTTGCATTCTCCTTTGATATCTGCAAGAAATATCCGGATATCATTGAGCAGTTCAATAAGGCAATTAAGGAGCTGCAGGATGACGGTACGATCGATAAGCTGAAGAAGGATTGGTGCGAATAAGGTGAAAAGTACTTCTAAGACTGCAAAAAATTTGCAGTCAAGAAGTACTACAGTTTCACCTTTTGAAAAAGCTTCGCTTTTTCGCATAGAAATTTGCAGTCAGGAAGTACTACAGTTTCACCTTTTGAAAAAGCTTTGCTTTTTTGCATAGAAATTTGCAGTCAAGAAGTACTACAGTTTCACCTTTGAAAAAGCTTCGCTTTTTCGCATAGACCAATATAGTATCTTTTTCGTAAATACACATTGCCGGGGCGCTTGAAGGTGCCCCGGATTTCATAAGGAGGCAGGACATGGGGATTGATCTTGAATTATTACAGGCCATTGGTCCGATGCTGTTTCGTGGTTTGAAGGTCACCATGGAGATTGCGGTGATCGGTATACTGTTTGGCTTTGTCCTTGGTTCTCTTTGCGGATATGCTCTGCAGAGCCGCAATAAGATTGCAAAAGGAATTGCCAATATTTATGTATGGATCATGCGTGGTACCCCGATCGTGGTGCAGGCATTGTATGTATATTTTGTGGTGCCGGAGATCATTGGACTGATCAAGGGGGAGAGAGTGGTGCTGGATCCGACATTGGCCGGTATCCTTGTTATCACATTAAATGCAGGTGCATTTATATCACAGCTTGTGCGGGGAGCACTGGACAGCGTGGATATTGGACAGAAGGAAGCAGGAGCGTCGCTTGGCTTAAGTCCGATGCAGATTATGATACATATTATAATTCCACCGGCATTTCGTTCTATTATCCCGAGTTTGTTTAACCAGTTTATTATTTCCGTAAAGGACACTGCACTTCTGTCCATGATTTCGGTCAATGAAATTACAAGACAGACGCAGAATTATGTTATGAGAACCTACAAAACGATTCCGGGATATACCGTGTGTGCCATTTTCTATCTGGTACTTTTGTCTGTCCTGATGATCGTACAGAAGATGGTTGAAAAGCGGATTGCCAATAAATAGGAGGTGCCATATGGGAAATACAATGATAAAGGTAAACCATCTGTCGAAGGCATTTGGTGATCTGGAGGTCCTGCGGGACATTAATATGGAGGTTAGCGAGGGAGAGGTTGTCTGTATCATCGGACCGTCCGGCTCAGGAAAAAGTACATTCCTGCGCTGCATCAATCAGTTAGAAACACCCACCTCGGGAGAAGTTCTTTATAAAGGGGAAAATATCTGCGATTCAAAGGCAGATATCCGGAAGTTCCGGGAGGAAGTGGGAATGGTGTTTCAGCGGTTTAATCTGTTTCCGCTCAAGACGGTACTCGGAAACGTGACGATGGCTCCGGTTCTGACAAAGCATCGCAACAAAGCCGAGGCAAAGGAAATCGGTATGGAGCTTCTGAAAAAAGTTGGTCTTGAGAGCAAGGCACATGTGATGCCGTCAACCTTATCCGGTGGTCAGCAGCAGCGTGTGGCGATCGCCAGAGCACTAGCTATGGAGCCGGCAGCGCTGTTATTTGATGAGCCGACATCGGCATTGGATCCGGAGCTTGTCGGAGAAGTGTTAAATGTTATGAAGGATCTGGCAAAGGAAGGAATGACTATGATCGTCGTTACGCATGAGATGGCATTTGCAAGGGATGTGGCAGACCGCGTCATCTTTATGGCAGACGGATATGTCGTGGAGGAAGGTCCGGCGAAGGAGGTTATGGAGAATCCGAAGGAAGAGCGTACGAAAGCATTCCTGTCCAGATTCTTAAATCAGTAGTGTCCGATAAAAAGGACAGTGACACCGATAATGCCATATGTCCGATAAACAGGATAGAGACACCGATAATGCCATATGTCCGGTAAACAGGATAGAGACACCAATAATGCCATATGTCCGATAAATAGGACAGACACGATAATACGAAACCAGGGCGTTTGCACCAGTGCCGCGGTGCAGACAGAAAAGAAGCCGGATTCGGCGGCACAGAATCGAGGGAGACTATGAAGAAATTTGTCGTAACGATCACAAGAGAATTTGGAAGCATGGGACGTCCGATCGCAAAACGGTTGTCAGAGCTGCTTCATGTGGAGTATTATGATAGAGATATTGTCGAGGCGGCATCACAGAAGCTGGATCTGCCGGTTTCCGTCATTAGTAATGAGGAGGAAAAGGACACCTCCGGATTTTTTGAAATGCTGTTTCCGCTCGGAACAGAATCTGCAGACCGTCAGACAAGGATCTTTCAGGCACAGAGTGGCATCATCACGGCACTTGCGGCGAAGGAATCCTGTATTATCGTAGGACGCTGTTCCGATTATGTCCTGCGCGATGAGCCGAATGCATTTCATGTGTTTGTCTACGCATCTTATAAGGACCGTCTTGCCAACTGTACAGGACCTCTCGGTATGAAGGAAGAGGAAGCCAAGAAGATGATCACGGAGGTCGATAAAGCGAGAAACCGTTATCACAAAAGATATGCGAAGTTTAGTTCGTCCGATCCGGCGCACAAGCATCTGATCATCAACAGTGGACTTCTGGGAGTGGAACAGACTGCACAGATCCTTGCGGAGATCGTACAGATGCGGTTTAAGGATGATGAACCGGACTCATAACAGGGAGGCGATGTTTGTGGCAAAACAGAAAAAAAGAACATTTGCAGTACCCGCTATTCTGGCGGCAGGGAGTCTCTGGGGATCCATGGGACTCTTTGTTCGCGTTTATAATGCAAGAGGGCTGCAGAGTATGGATATTGTGGCGATACGTGCAATGGCAACGGTGATCGCCATGTTTGTGTTTATGATATTTTTCCGCAGGGAGCTGCTTCGGATCCGTTTGCGGGATCTGTGGTGTTTTCTCGGAACAGGGATAGGCAGTATTGTTTTCTTTAATTACTGCTATTTCAAGACGATTTCCCTGACCTCCATGTCGGTGGCAGCCGTGCTTCTTTATACGGCACCAGCGATTGTCATGGTTCTGTCACGTATCCTTTTTGGTGAGCGATTTACGGTTCGGAAGGTGACGGCACTTGTCATGACATTTGTCGGCTGTATTTTCGTGACGGGGATCATCGGAGATGCCGTTTCATTAAATGCGGCGGGGATTCTGACCGGACTTGGTTCGGGCCTTGGATACGCACTTTATTCGATCTTTTCCAGGTATGCGATCGACCGGGGATATCATTCTCTGACGATCTCTTTTTATACCTTTCTGGTGGCGGCAGTGACCACGCTTCCGTTTATTAACGGAGCGGGCATCTGGAGTGTGACGGTCAGCAGCGGTGGCATGATCGCATTTTTTCTGGTATTCGGCGTGATCAGCACCGTGCTTCCGTACACATTATATAATTATGGTTTAAATACGATGGAAAATGGCCGTGCTTCGATCATTGCATCGGTTGAACCGCTTGTGGCAACGCTTCTTGGAATTGTGATATTCCACGAGAAAATGAGCCTCGGAGGCGTGGCGGGAATGGCTCTGATCCTGGGCGCACTGGTGCTTTGCAATATGAAGCTGGCAGAGAAATAAGAAAATTTATGCCAGCAGCTCCTTCAGGAAGATCTGCAGTAACCGCTGTCCCTTGTGGACGAGGCTGTCTTTTCCGTCCTTAACGCACCAGTCGTAAATGATGCCGCGCTCCAGCGAGAAATAATTATCGGCGAGTTCTCTGGCATTTTCCGAACGGCGGAACTCGCCTTTGTCCTGCCCCTCCTCGATGATCTGCGGGATCAGGGAATAATAGAATCGTTTTTTATTCAGGAGATTGTGTTTCGTATCGATGTCTTCCATATACAAATGTTTCACAAGAGGAAGAGGAACCTCCGTCTCGATCAGATGGAAAAGCTCACGGTTCAGATAAAGCAGTGTCTCGTAGCGGCTGAGCCGTGGGTTGATCTGCACCATCAGGTCTGCGTATTTGCGGTCAAACAGATCGCCGAGCGTGTATTCCAGATCATCCTTTTCCTGAAAATACCGGTGGAAGATTTCGGATGTCACGCCGGCAAGCTCCATAACATCTTCTACAGATGTAGAATCATATCCTTTCTCATGAAATAACTGCCATGCAGCGCGCACGATGCGGCTGCGGTCACTCTCTTTTGGTGCCTTTTTCTGTGTTCCCAGAAGAAATCCAAGCTCCAGCGGATCCTCCGGATCAAGAAGCCATGTGTTCATGCCGGTCATATAGGCACTTCCGGTAATCTGAGGGATGATGCCGCGGTAGTCGCCGACATCGACCTCCTTCGTTGCCTCGCCGGTGAAAAGTGAGCCGGTAACACTCTCGTAGACAAATGGTGTGTGCAGGGCAAGCTCGCCCTTCGCGTAAAGAGCCGCCATTTTCGCACTTGTTCCGGTACCGCACGGAGAGCGGTCTGCCTGCGCCATGCCGAAGATCACGCAGTTTTTCATGTCCGCCTCCGGTTTGTCGGTATGGCTGTAAAACTCCACCAGATCCACGGTTGTGATGTCCAGATACGGATGCTTGATCGGCACGGTTTCATTGATCTTTTTCAGAAGCAGCATGCCGAGCTCCGACAGAATGTCGACATTTTCCATCGTGATGTCAATACCGATCTGCTCGGCATCCACCAGGGCAAAAAACGAACCGCCAAAGGAAATATCATACGGGATCATGCCGTAGCCCTGAATGTCGATCGTCTGGTTTTCCTTATAGAGAAAGGCGGGAACATTCAGAATGCTGACCTGCTCCGCTTTACCGTTCTGTACTTTGACGCGTGTGCGGATCAGCCCGGAAGGGGCATCCAGCACAACGTCGGTGTAAGGCTCGGAAACATCGACCATGCCGGTTTCCACCAGCATGGAGGCGGTGCCGATACTGCCGTGTCCGCACATGTTCAGACATCCGCCCGAATCCATAAAGATTACGCCGTAGTCCGCTTCCTCATGCACCGGCGGTGTCAGCAGTGCGCCAAACATATCGCGGTGACCGCGCGGCTCCAGCATCAACGCCTTGCGGTAGTGATCGTAATGGCTGATCAGATATTCCTTCTTCTCCATCATAGTCTGTCCCGGCAGCTCCGGAAATCCATCGTATATGATGCGTGTTGCTTCTCCCATCGTGTGGGAATCGATCGTGCGAAAGGAATGCTCATAAAGATTCTCATTATAGGTACAATTCATGCAAATCCCCTTCTTTCTGTATATCATGTTTCAATTCGACAGTTTTTTGTAAAATAAAAGGCAAAGATGCATAGAAGCTGCACCCTTGCCTGACTCTGTAATCATTATAAAACAGATGGTGACATAGGGGAAACGACATTTTTTAATGAATGGCATAACGGTTTGTTATGGGAATAGAGCATACGGGGGCACATTATCTTATCGCTTTTTATAGGAAAAGTGCCCATTTTTCCGCTGTTCGCTGTTTATGGGGAAGAAAATAAAATAGGATTATGCTAAGATGAGTGCATCAATCAGAAAGGGAGGTATCAGTTATGGATACAACAAAGACCGGTTTCTTCTTAAAGGAACTTAGAAAAGAAAATAATATGACGCAGGAACAGTTAGGCGAAAGGATTGGCGTAACCAATAAGACAATATCCCGCTGGGAAACCGGAAACTATATGCCGCCGGTCGAATCTCTGATCCTGCTCGGTGACATTTACGGAATCAGTATCAACGAAATTCTGGCAGGGGAGCGTGTGGAAAACGATAAGATCAAAGAAGTCGCAGATGACAATGTGACAAAAGTGCTGGGAGAACTGGAGGGAGATTACCGGAAATTCGAAAACAGGATGATCCTCGTTCTGGTCATTAATGCAATTCTGGCGATTGCAATCATCACATTGCTGCCGATACGAAATTACAAGGACGTGATCATATTTATTATGGTGCTTGTGATGGCATTTATGTCCAATGTGGTGAATATGACGGCGGTTGCGGCAAAAAAGGAGAGCATGGGGAAATAGTTCGGATACAAAGTATATAGAAATATATAACAAACATAGAAATGTATAGAAATATATAAAATAATAGGCGATGCACATCCTGTAAATATTTAAGAAAAGAAAGTTGGAATATACTTTCTTTTTTTGTTGCCGATTGCCGGGCGCCGCAAACACACTGCGAAAAAATTAAGACATATTTGGACAATTACATGATATAATGAGTCCCATAGGACTCATATTAGGAGTTTCTTCGAAACTCCGTCATGCGCGGATATATGATATAATATCTCCAAAATCCAGATGCTTCGCATCTGTCGCGCATTACGCTTTAAGATTTTGTTATTCATGAATTCTATGAAAAAGATAAGATGGTGGGAATAGTTATATATAACAAAGAAAAAGGATTAAAAAAATAGTGAACAGTAAGGAGCCGATTTTAATGATAAGAATAAATTTTATTTTGATGGTTTTAATTTGTTGTCTAAGTTTATCTGCATGTGCGGATTCCACAAAGCAGTCTGTGAATGATGGGAAGAAGGTAACGGAAGCAACGCCGGAACCAACGATGGATCCGATATCTGCAGAGGAGAATGTTATAAACAGTTTTTATGATACGATGTATGAAGTCAGAAATGATTTGAAAAAATATACATATTCGACGGTTGCGGAGGAAACGGAAAAATTAAAGGAACCATTTAATGAACTGAAAAAACAGAAGAAAATACAAACAGGAAAATATAAAAAATATTTTACAACTATAACATCGTCAAATTCTTTCCAGTATATTAATGACGAATTCCTTAAAGGAAAAAAGAATTTTGATAAAAATCGTTATAAACAGAAATCGTACGCAATTATTTTACAGAATTGTCTGGAAGTATTGCTGAAAGAGAAAATGCCAATTGAAAACGCTAATAACAACGAGATCATAACGGAATTGAGAAGGCATCATTCAGATGCCAGAAATCTGAAAGGCAGCATGAAGATAATGAAAGCGTTTAAGAGCACGGGACTGAAGTCATATATATTTGATTTTGATTCGAGTCGCTTTATGTATATTTATCCAAATGCTGGTGGTTGGTTTTATTTGAATGATAAAACAGATGGTTTTGTTCCGATGATAAAAATTTACAAAGCGGATGACAATATTACTTTTTCGGTGATACATTGTCTGGATGGATGGAAAAAAGATCCGCATTTACTTTTTGTGTCTGGAAAGGAGAAAGTGAAAGTTACCGGCGTGCATGATTTTGATTTTATTGTAAAGTTGTATGAATCACGGCGTAGTGCGAAGAAAAACAAAACTTATGACAGATTTAAAAAATTATTTGATACAGGGAAAAAAGTAAAATTAAAAGTTGGCGATAAAGTAATACAAACTTATGGTAAACGGGAAATAAAAGATATGAAAAAATATTTTGTAATGACTGATATTTTGATAGAGCTTTATTCATAGATAGTGACTTACCTCATCCCTCTTGTTTTTTCGCGTAAATACGGGTATAACAACTGCCAAATCACGATTTAGTAAATCGTGATTAGATACTCTTGAAGGAGAAGTTTTCTGCTCGTGAATTAGAGTTAAACGAAATTACAGAGACTTATCTGGAACAAGAGCCAAGTATCCGGGCATGTGCACTTACGGGGATCGATTTTACGTTGCCAAGATTTAAAGAGATTGCCTGTCGAAATATTGAATTGGGATTTTGGACAAAGAAAAGAGACTGACGGAGGGTTAGTCTCTTTTCTTTGTATGGTATAGGAAAATGCTCGTAATGTGGCGGGAATCATAATGTATTTAATTATTTACAAAAAGATAATATTTGTCTATAATAATAGACATTAAGGAGGGAATCAGAATGAGGAAAGCTGCATATAATATACTTCCGGGAACGGAAGATATCCTGAAAAATATGGGAGAACAGATTAAACTTGCGAGACTCAGACGAAGCCTTTCGACAGAGCTGGTGGCAGAACGTGCAGGGATCAGCCGGGCATCTTTGTGGAAGGTTGAAAAGGGAGACCCATCTGTTGCGATGGGAATCTATGCGGCTGTTCTACATGCGTTAAATAATCTTGATAAGGATCTTCTTCTTATTGCAAAGGACGATGAAATGGGGCGCCAGCTTCAGGATTTGAATCTGATCACCAGAAAACGTGCACCAAGGAGGGATGGATAATGTCATCAAATCAGAAAATAATTTATGTCTATGATGATTTTAGCACAGATGTCCCTTTGCTCATGGGATGCCTGTATGTCAGTGTCATTAAAGGTGGAGAATCTTATTCCTTTGAGTATGACAGGAACTGGTTGAAAACGACAGGTCTTTCGCTATCATTGGATCCGGAGCTTATGCCCTATGCCGGTAGACAGTATCCATCGGATAAGAATATTTTTGGATTATTTGCGGATGCTTCTCCGGATCGCTGGGGACGGGTGTTGATGAATAAGCGCGAAAGGATTCTGGCAGATAAGGAAGGGAGAAAGCCAAACAAGTTATATGACAGTGATTATTTACTGGGTGTATACGATGAGACCAGAATGGGGGGCATTCGATTTAAGCTGGATCCGAATGGGCCATTTCTTTCGGATGACCAGGAGACTGCTGCTCCTCCCTGGGCGACGCTTCGGACTTTGGAGGAGGCATCCAGACATTTTGAAAGCGATGAAAGCGGCTTGGCAGAAAAATGGCTTAATCAGTTGATAAAACCCGGTTCTTCACTTGGCGGAGCCAGACCAAAAGCAACGGTGATAGATACAAAGGATCAACTTTGGATTGCAAAGTTTCCATCGAAGAATGACGAAAACGATGTTGGTGCATGGGAAATGGTTGCACATGATCTGGCGGCACTATGTGGGTTAAATGTTCCGGAGGCAAAGCTTGAAAAATTCTCCTCTCTTGGCAGCACCTTTCTGGTAAAGCGCTTTGACCGTATCCGTGACCGGCGGATACATTTTGCTTCCGCTATGACATTGCTGGGGAAAACAGATGGAGCATCGGCGGTAGATGGAATCAGTTATCTGGATATTGCAGGCATTATAAGATCCTGTGGGGCGCAACCTAAGAAGGATCTGGTGGAGCTGTGGAAGCGTATCGTGTTCAACATGGCAATTACGAACACCGACGATCATTTGAGAAATCATGCTTTTATTCTGGAAAGTGGTGGATGGGTACTATCTCCGCTGTATGATGTGAATCCGGTTCCGTATGGGGGTGAGCTTTCATTAAATGTAGATGAGGAGGATAACAGTATTAACATCCGTCTTGCGATACAGACGGCTGCGAGGTTTGGAATTGCAGAGACTGAAGCACAAAATTATGCCGAAGAGATTCTGGAAATCGTAAGAGACAACTGGAGTAAAATTGCGGCAAATTACGGGCTGACACGGAGACAGATAGAGGAGATGAGACCTGCTTTTCGTGCTTGCTATGAATGATTTGCTAAGACTTCCCATACCAAGGATGGAAAGTCTTTGTGATGTATGTGGCTTACGCGAAACTTTTTCCATTTGACGACTCCCATAACATAGTGTTATGATACACGAAACGATATCAACGGGGATGTTCTGGATTACAGGATGTCCTCGTTTTTTACTGTCAGACCGACAGATTTTATGGGAAGGAGTGGTTGGATGGACATCAATAAATACATTCTTTTTGCTGACGTGGCGGCGACAAAGAATTTCACGAAAAGCGGGGAGCGTATGGGCTACACGCAGCCCGGTGTCAGCCATGTGTTAAAGGCGATGGAGCGGGAGCTTGGCTTTCCTCTGTTTCTGCGCACGCCGAAGGGGGTTACGCTGACCTCCAACGCGGAGACGATCCTGCCGCTTGTGCGCGAATTGCTGGCGGTTAATGAGCAGCTCACGCAGACGGTCAGCAACATTAACGGACTTGAAACCGGTCATCTCTGTATTGCTACATTTGCCAGTATTTCCAGAAGCTGGCTGCCACAGGTCATCTTTGCGTTCAAACAGAAATATCCGGGTATTGAGATCGAGCTGCTGGAGGGCGGCACGGATGATATTGTCGGGTGGGTCGAGAACAGTCAGGCGGATCTCGGACTGCTCAGCAAAAAGCATGCCAGTTCTCTGCGCTGGACGCCGCTTTACGAGGATGCACTTATGGCGATTCTGCCAAAGGATTATCCGGTCAATGGCAGGGAGGCGATTCCGATGAAGGAGATTGAGAAGTGGCCGTTTATCATTTCGGCGGAGGGCGTGGATTATGATGTTCACAACGCCATCCAGAAGGCGGGGATCACGCCCGACATCCGCTACACCTCGACAGATGATCATACCGTTATCTCCATGGTATCCAATAATCTCGGCGTCAGTATTCTTCCGAATCTTGTGATTGGCACGGCGCAAAGCAAGATCCTTGCGTTGCCGCTGGAACCGTATTTTTCCAGAGAGCTTGGAATCGGTGCGCGTGCGGATTCCGGGTTGTCGCCGGCGGCGAGAAGATTTGCGCAGACGATCAAGGAGACATTACAAATACCGTAAATAAAGATGCGAAAAGCCGGCAGATTGTGATATTGCAGTCTGCCGGTTTTTCGCTCTTCTCATAACAGTTTGTTATGGGATGGATGCAGGATTGCTTCTTTACTTATGGTCAGACCTACCGTATACTAAGTGCCATAGCAAGGAAGTCAAGCAAAATGAAATAGAGCAGAGGTGATATTCGTATGGAAGATATTTATGAATATCCTTTGAAACAACATCTTGGAGAGCAAGTTGTTCCCGTGGTTGTCGATGGCGACAGCGTAAACCGGGGGCAACTTGTTGCGTTTCAGAGGGAAAACACTCTGGGAGCAAACCTGTATTCCAGTGTAAAGGGAGTTGTCACGAAGGTGACAGAACAAAGCATTTTCATTAAAGCTGTCGGAGAGCAGACAGCGGACTACGAGCCGTTAAAGGGGAGCGAGCCGTTAGAGCTGATCCGGGAAGCGGGACTGGTTGGACTGGGCGGAGCCGGATTTCCAACCTACGCAAAACTTTCCAAACCGTTTGAACACGGCGGCACAGTGATTATCAATGCGGCAGAATGCGAGCCGATCCTTTCCCATAATATAGAGAGGATCAGGCAAAAGCCCGAACAGCTCCTGCGGGGGCTTCGGATCGCGATGGATGTGGTTCATGCCACAAAAGGAGTGATCGCGATCAAGGAGAAACATACTGAGGCGGTGAAGGCATTGAGGGAAGCCAATAAGGATCCGGACATTTCGCTGACACTGCTGGAGGACATGTATCCGATGGGCGAAGAAAGAGCCATTATCAGAGAGGTGCTTGGAAAGCTTTTGAAGGTGACCGATCTTCCGCTGGCGGCGGATGCCATTGTTACCAATGCCGAGACCGTCTGCAGGATTCAGGAGGCAGTGGATGAACATAAACCGTTTATCGACAAGGACATGACGGTGGCAGGAAAGATTGCAGGCAACGAGCAGGATAAGCTGATTCAGGTATTCCTCGATGTGCCGCTCGGCACAAAGGTTTCCGCCATGTTTGAGAAGGCAGGCGGGCTGGGGGATTCTTATGGCGAGCTGATCATGGGAGGACCGTTTACCGGGAAACGGACGTCGCCTGATGCACCTGTGATCAAGACAACCGGCGGACTGATCGCCACGGAATGTTTTCCGAAGGGACCGGAAAAGATCGGCGTTCTTGTATGTGCCTGCAGTGCCTGTCAGGAGAGAATGGAGCAGATTGCAGCCAGTCTTGGCTCGGAGGTTGTGGGAGTAGAGAAATGCAAGCAGGCGAAAGAGGTGAAGGGCAGTCTCAAATGCGAGAATCCGGGCAGATGTCCGGGGCAGGTGCAGAAGGTCATGGCATTAAAGAAGGCCGGCGCACAGGCGGTGCTGATCGGCAATTGTACTGACTGCTCCAACACGGTAATGTCGTGTGCGCCGCAGCTTGGGCTTCCGGTGTATCATTCAACCGACGCAGCCCTTCGGGCAGTTAATTTTCATCTTATTAGAAAGATCAAAAATAGATAAGGAGGAAGCACTATGTCAATTACAAAGGAAACATTACAGCAGCATTTAAAGGATCCGGCAATCTTTTGTTGCCGCAGGGAAAAGGGACTTGTCATCAGTGAAGCAGATCTGGAGGATCCGGGACTGTTTGATGACATGGAAGAGGCAGGGCTTCTTGCCTTAAGCCCGGAAGGTCTTCGAATCGAGCAGGTGATTGGAAGTACCCTGCTTACGGATGTCGAGGCACTGACACCAATCACGAAGGAAGTAGTAGATAAAGTGAATGACTGTGAGGAGGCAGCAGAACCGGAAACACCGGCAGCACCGGAGCCGGCAGAGGCAGAAAAGCCCCCGGTTATTCGCACCATGACAGGAGGGAATGGCATGATACATATTGAAATTGATAAGGCATCAAACCTGGAAGGCTTTAAGCTGGACGTACCGGTAGGAGGCGGCGTGGCAGTACCCGCTGTTGTGGAAGCACCGGAGGCACCGGCATCTGACGAGAGCATCAAAAAGGTGATCCGCACCTTGATCAAAAAGCACATTAAGATCACCGATGTGGAGATTGGAGATACGACATCGATCAAGGATGGAAAGATTACGATCGACGGTTCGATCGTGGATAAGGCGGTCAAGGAGGATCCTCTTTGCAAGAGCCTTGCACTCGATGTGATCTATCCGGACAAACGTCATGTTTACACCGAGACGATCATGGACGTCTGCCCAATCGCAACCAAGGTAGAGGGTGAGCTTGGCGAGGGCGTTACCAAGGTCGCAGACGGCGTTGTATTTATGCTGACCGGTGTCGATGAGGATGGCGTACAGGTTCATGAGTTTGGTTCATCCGAGGGATATCTTGATGAGAAAATGTACTTTGGTCATCCGGGCTGTGCCGATGAAAATGATATTATCATCCGCTGCCATGCCGTGATCGAGAGGAAGACCGGTATGAGCCGTCCCGGTCCGTTTGCCGCACATAAATGTCAGGATTACATTATTCAGGCGATCCGGAATGAGCTGAAGAAATATGACGGTGAAGTGATCCGTGAGGAGACCTGCGAGGACATCCGCCGCAGCGGAAACCCGCGTGTCGTACTGGTAAAGGAGATCATGGGACAGGGCGCAATGCATGACAATGTTATCTGCCCGACAGAGCCGTGTGGTATTCTCGGCGGTCAGAAAAACGTAGACTGCGGCAACGTGCCGATCATGCTGACACCGAATCAGGTGCGTGACGGTTCCATCCATGCATTGACTTGTATCGGACCGGCAACAAAGGAAATGACAAGACATTACATCCGTGAGCCGCTGGTAGAAGGACTTGCGGCAGATCAGGAGCTGGATCTGATCGGCGTTGTCTGCGTCGGTTCTCCACAGGTCAACGATGAGAAGATGTGGGTTTCCGAACGGCTCGGTTCTTTGCTTGAAGCACTCGATATTGACGGCTGTATCATCACGACAGAGGGATTTGGCAATAATCACATTGACTTTATCCAGCATATCGGTCAGGCCGGCAAGCGTGGAATCCCTGTTGTGGGCGTTTCCTTCTGTGCTTATCAGGGACAGCTTGTTGTCGGAAATGAATATGCCTCAGCAATGGTTGAGGAGAATATGGACAAGGGCGGCTTTGAAGATAATGTAGCCGGCTGCTCCTGCGTAACAAAGGAAGTCGCAACCCGTGCAATTCAGATGTTAAAGAATAAGATGGCTGGTGTAGAGATCAAGCCTGCACCAAAGAAATGGAACAACGATGTTATCAATGCGAATAACAAGTTGTTAGGACTTCCGGAAACAAAATTGCTTGATAACGGGACATTACACTAATGGATTATATGATCAATCCGATCAAAATGGGAGGACTCATCAAGGAAGTACAGGATGACCGGATCAAAGTCCATCTGCACGGTCGTCTCGGGGTCATCACGATCCCGAAACGTCTGGTCATCACTTCCGAACCTCTGGAGCCGGGTCATGAGATGGAATTTTATTTCAGCTACATTCAGGTTGTAGAAAATCCATACGATTATGACAGCTCCGATATGGTGACGGACCATGAGATCGAACCCTGTCTGCTGGGAGGCCGCATCGTGGAGGTCAACGACACGGCGGTCAAGGTAAATATCATGAATGATCTCGGCTGTATTGCCGTTCCGAGAAGATGGATATTTACCCTTGTTGTCCTGAAAAACGGACAGGAAACGGAATTTTATTTTAGCTGTATGAAGGTTGTCGGGAAACGGGATATCCCGGTGGAATCTATCTAGCACAGGGAAGCAATAATGTTTGAAGTATTTAAGAAATAGTTTCGATGATACAAACAGCTACGATTGAAGAATAATAACAGTATTCAGTGCCTGCGGGATGACATCCATTCCGGGAGAACGCACAGATAAGGAGGCAATTATGAATTTAACGACAGTAGAAGGAATGCAGTCAGAAATATTTGTACCGATCACACCAAAGCCTGTATTTACTGAGCTTAAGAAACCGCTCAGCGAGTGCAAGGTCGCATTTATCACAGCGGGAGGTATCCACAAAAAGGATCAGACACCGTTTAACACCTCCGGCGACTTTTCTTACCGGACCATTCCGTTCGATACGCCGTCTGACCGGCTGATGGTAACACACGGAGGCTTTGATAATTCAGACATCAACAAGGACGTCAATGCAATGTTCCCGATCGACCGTCTCCATGAGCTTGTCGACGCCGGATTCATCGGATCGCTGGCAGATGAGACATACACCTTCATGGGAGGCGGCGGAAATGTTGAGAAGTTCCGTGAGGAGACAGGACCGGAGATTGCCAGAAAGCTCAAGGAGCAGGGTGTTGATATCGTTCTCTGTACCGGCGGCTGCGGCACCTGTCACCGCTCCGCAACCATCGTAACACGCTGCTGCGAGGAAGCTGGCATGAGCTGTGTTGTCATCGCCGCACTTCCGCCGATCGCAAGACAGCAGGGAGCACCGCGTATCACCGCACCACATGTGCCGATCGGTTCCAACGCCGGTGAGCCAAACAATATTCCACAGCAGACCGCCATCGTCAAAGAATCTCTGGAGTGGGTGCGTGACTGTCCAAGCTACAACGGAATGAAGGTGCTGCCATACGAGTACCGTCACAACGTATAACGAGATGGAAAACGTAGAATGCTAAGATTATAAGCTTTTTAAAATTAAGCGTCCGCTTTGCTTTGAAAAGTCTTTGCCGAAACCGTACCAAGAAAAATCAAGTTTATTTTGAAAAAACTATTGAAAATGATTTTTGATTGTGCTATGATGACTTTCGTAAAGAGCGAAGGTGCTTCTATTTCAAGATAGAAGCGCCTTTTTTGTTTTCTGAAAAAGGCAAATACGAAGATATGTTATTTTTGGAAGGCAGGAGAATGGTTATGGACAGAAAGGTGGTACGGATATGTTAAATTCTGGAGATACTGGATTTATGATGATAGCAACGGCATTTGTGTTCTTTATGACGCCGGGGCTTGCATTTTTCTATGGTGGACTTGTCCGCCGGAAGAACGTGTTGAACACGATGCTCTCTTCGTTTTTTATTATGGGGCTTGCCTCACTGATGTGGGTGCTTGTGGGATATTCCCTTTCCTTCAGCGGCAACTGTGGCGGCGTGATCGGTAACCTGAAAAGCTTCTGTATGGCAAATGTAGGCTGGGAGCCGGGTGCATATGCAGACGGAATACCGGCATTGCTGTTTGCAGCATTTCAGATGATGTTTGCAATCATTACGCCGGCACTGATCACCGGTTCCGTGGCAGGAAGAATGCGTTTCAAAGCACTGTTCGCATTTATCGCACTGTGGCTTCTGATTGTGTATTTCCCGATGGCACATATGGTATGGGGCAAGGGAGGACTTCTCGGAGAGGTGCTCGGCTCTGTCGATTTCGCCGGCGGCAATGTCGTACATATCAGCTCCGGTGTCAGCGGTCTTGTGCTTTCTTTGATGCTTGGCAAGCGCCGCGGTTACGAGAAAACAGCATACCGCACACACAATATTCCGTTTGTTCTGCTGGGAGCTTCCATCCTCTGGTTTGGATGGTTCGGGTTTAATGCAGGAAGTGCTCTGGGCGCCAACGGTCTTGCCGTACACGCTTTTATGACAACGAACACTTCGGCAGCCTGTGCAATGCTTTCCTGGATGGCGATCGATATGATCCGTGATGGAAAGCCAACCGTGATCGGTGCCTGTACCGGTGCGGTGCTCGGACTTGTGGCGATCACTCCGGGAGCCGGCTTCGTACCGCTCTGGTCTGCAATTATCATCGGTATCGTCGTCAGTCCGATCTGCTATTTCATGATGTCTGTTGTAAAGAAGCGTTTTGGTTACGATGATGCGCTCGATGCATTTGGATGTCATGGCGTCGGTGGTATCTGGGGAGGTATCGCAACCGGAATATTTGCACAGAAGTCGATCAATGGTGTTGCCCGCTGGGATGGATTGATCTACGGCGATTATCGTTTATTTCTGGCGCAGGTGATCAGTATTGTCGCAACGATCGCCGTGGCGATTGTCGGAACACTGATCTGTGCATCCATTGTCAAGCTGTTCACACCGCTTCGTGTCACAGAGTATGATGAGCGCATGGGTCTTGATGAGAGCCAGCATGGAGAGAGTGCATATCCTTCCTTTAACGGTCTGGACTAATGCGGTGAACAGCGAATGGCTTGGATTTGTGCAGTGAAACATATTGATTGAAATGGAGGTAGGAATCATGATTAAAATAGATGCGATCATTAACGAAGATAAGATGGAGGATGTAAAGGATGCCCTGCAGGAGCTGCAGGTGCATGGAATGACGATCTCTCAGGTGATGGGCTGCGGTACGCAGATGGGATATAAGGAGAAGGTCCGGGGCTATGATGTGGATATCAACCTTCTTCCGAAGGTGAAATTCGAGATTGTTGTCTCCAGCCAGGAGTGGGCGGAGCGCACGGTGGACGCGATCTGCCGCACGGCACACACCGGAGAACACGGCGACGGTAAGATCTTCGTTTACGAGCTGATGGACGTTGTCCGCATCCGTACCGGGGAACACGGACCGAAGGCCGTGTGGGCGGCGGATCAGACGGAGTAGAGGTAAATATTCCCTGTAGGTGACCGGACGTGCTGCGGATGACGGTGCAGACGGCATAAATGCTGAAAATCAGGCTCCCGGTGTGAAAGTAGTTGATGAAATTTACCAAATTATTTTTTTGGTAGCATTTTGCCCCGAATACATGTATAATGAAATATATGACTCAAATTTCGTGCGCACGCGCAAATAAAATTGGGAGCTGATGGAGATGGTATTTGTAACGGGCGATACCCACGGCGATTGGAAGAGCAGACTGAACAAGTATGTTTTTCCGGAAGGGGTAGAGCTGACAAAGGATGACTATGTGATCATCTGCGGTGATTTTGGAATCTGGGATGACAGTCCGAGAGAGAATGGCAATCTCGACTGGCTGGAGAATAGGAAATTTACGACATTGTTTGTTGCAGGTAATCACAGCAACTATGATATATTGGACAATCTTCCGGTGGAGGAATGGCATGGCGGTAAGGTGAACTTTATCCGTCCATCCGTGATCCATCTGATGAGAGGGCAGGTTTTTGATATTGACGACCGCAGTATCTTTACGTTTGGCGGTGCGAGCTGCCATGATATTCCGGACGGCGTGCTGGAGCCGGATGATGAGCGGATCGAGAGCTGGTACAAGATGCGTAAGATGTTCCGGATCAACCATCTGTCCTGGTGGGAGCGTGAGCTTCCGTCTGAGGAGGAGATGCAGGAGGGTTTAGATAACCTTGCGGCACATGGCAATAAGGTTGATTATATTATCACGCACAGTCCATGCTCCTCTATTCTGGAGCAGATGGATGGATACCCGGATTTCTATCAGAAGGATTATCTGACGGATTATCTGGATCAGATCAAGAACACGACAGAGTTCGAGGCGTGGATGTTCGGTCACATGCATGTGAACGTCAGCTTCGAGGAAGAGAAGTGTCACTGTATTTTTGATGAAATCGGTAAGTTAATGTAGAGCAGCAAAGGATCAGGAGTTCTTTGCTGCTATTATTTTGTCCAGCTCATCGACAAGGAATTGTCTTGAGGTTACTGTGATGGCGTGGATCCCCTGCTTTCTGGCGCCTTCTGTATTGTCGGCGCGGTCATCGAAGAAGAGACATTCATCGGCAACAAGATTATATTTGCGAAGAAGAGACTGGTAGATCTCGGCATTTGGCTTGATCTGTTTTACCTGAAAGGAAATGATGCCACCGGACATATCTGCGATAAACGGAGCATTGTCGGTGTGCTTGTGAAACATTGTTTCCGGATAATTGGACAGCAGATACAGCGTGTAGCCAAGCCCCTTCAACTGATGCACGCGCTCCCAGACATCCTCTCTTGGAACATGCATGTATTCGCAGTGATTAATGAACCACTCGATCGTATCGCCGTACTCCGGATATTTCCGGTGGTAGCTTTCGATGATAGCCTGCTCTTCTCCGGTGGAGGAAAGATCCATGCCGGACCAGAGTGGATCTGTAAACATAGCAGTGCCGATCTTGATGGCGTCCTCGCGGGAAAGACCGTGATCCATCAGCATGTCCTCCCAGCGGTATTCGAGCAGAACGCTTCCGATGTCGAAGATTATATTTTTAATGTTTGTCATATCGATCATAGTTGTTTGTCCTTTCTTGTGCTTGCGTTTATGTGTAAAGGAATATATTATGTAAATTAACAGCTTCGGCAAAAGGTTCGGAAAAGCTTTGCTTTTCCTCACTCGCGGGCGCGCTGACATAGCGATCAACCAGCTACACGATGCAAGTATCAGTATCTGGTAATCACTATGTTCACTTTTGCCTTCGCGCATATTATAGCATAAAAATACAGTCTGTGGGAGCTTGTTTCACGGCTCCCGGACAATGGAAAGGTACGTTAGGACAATGGGAATGATCAATCGGGATGACATGTTAGAACTGACAAGGCGCATGACTGTCAAAAGAAACTGCTTTGACCGCATTGCGGGCGCATATATGGATGAAGAAGGTTTTATTGATGGAACCTTTAATCAGCATTTTCTGAATCTGACCGCACCGGAGCGGGACAAGAATTTGAAGCTGGCGAAGGCAGTTCCGTTTGCGGAGACGAATGTGCAGCTGAAGGAGTACGCTTACCGGACAAGGGACCTTTCCGATGACAGCATGCGAAAGCTTCTCTGCGCTCTGAATGAGAGTGAGCTGAAAAACGATGCTCTGCTGGAGATGTTTTACGAGGAGGTCGGACGTCATTACCAGAGAAGCGGCGGTTTTGCGGTGTATGTATTTCACGGCGGTTACGATATCCCGCGGAAAGGAACGGACGGGGAAAGCCAATGGGAATCCGAGGAGGTTTATGATTTTCTGATCGGAATATTCTGCCCGCTGGAGGACGATTATGAGCCGGGAGAGCCGGAATGCGGATTCCTCTATCCCGCATTTAAAAATCGAAGCGGGGACGGGCGGTTGATCGATGTTTTCCGGAAGGAGCCCGGGGCAGCAGAAAGCGCACTGCTGGAGCTGCTTGGAATTGATTAGGAGATTTCTGTTAAAAAACATGATAAATTGTATGTGAAGAAGCACTAATGCAGACAATAAAGAAAAGCACCTGAACGGTGCTAATCTTCATAGTGAAATTTACAAGAATATATTATGAGATTTTTGTTGCTGTCAAAGTTATATGTAAGTCTGTGTTCGTCCGTTATTCGTCTGCTACATACTTTCCTGTGCTTTAACGGTTCAGGCTTACCGATTCCCTCTAATAAGCCATCGCGGTCTATGCTCTTTATAAGCTCGTTGATCCGTTTTACAATCTTTTTATCTTCCTTCTGCCAGTCCGTGTATTGCTGCCATGCAGTCGGAGTAAATACTACATTCATTATTCGTATTCTCCTAACTCATCAATTGTCTTTGTGATAAAACCACCAGCTTTTGCTTCCGCCATGGATTTATCCAGCATAGCGAGGTATTCCGCGTTTCTTTTCGCTTTCATAAGCGCATTGTATTCAGATTCTGACATCATCACTATATTTTCGTTTTTAGGTCTTGAAACAATCAATGTTTCCCCTCGGAAAACCTTATCACATAATGCCTTGAAATTTTCTCTTACATCCATGCTCTTTACTGCTAACATGCTTAACACCTCGTTTCTGTACAAAAAATCGTATGTTTTTTCGTACTTTTATTATATTCTTCTATTGTTTTCATGTCAATGGATCTTATGCAGGAAAATTTGAAAAATTGTGACAATACAAAAATTATGACATAGAAACCAATTTGATGATATATTTTTCGCGGTCAGAATGCTATGGCTTCATCGGATTTTAAGAAAAATATAAGAAACACCGGTAAAGAAAAAGGATCCGAAACAACATCCATTCTCAAATATCGTCTCAAATCCTATATTTCAGCGTTCCCGGAGGGAATCGAACCCCCAACTGCCCCTTAGGAGGGGGCCGTTATATCCATTTAACTACGAGAACACAAGCTCGCTGTCAAGTATAGCATGATTTGCCTTTTTATGCAAATAATATTATACTTGTATAGAATGTGTAGTTGTGCAGATAACGCAGTTTTATAGATTGAAATGAGGATTAGTCATATGAAAAAGAAAAGGTTTATCGCTGCTGTGATGGCGGGGATTCTTATGGTAGGAAGTATATGCAGCCAGACCGCACAGGCGGCGTCCAAGTGGCCGAAGGGACCGGACAAGAAAAGCTTAAGCTGTGCATCGGCGATCGTGATGGAGCTCTCCACGGGAACCGTGCTTTATTCCAAGAACGTGCACCAGAAGCATTATCCGGCGAGTATCACCAAGATCATGACATCGCTGCTGACGCTGGAGAACAGTTCGCCGAGTGACGTTGTCACGTTTACCGAGGCAGAGGCGCACGGCATTGAGACCGGAAGCTCCTCCATGTACTGCGTGCCGGGCGAGAAGTTTACGATCGAGCAGGTATTGTACGGCATTATGCTGCAGTCTGCCAACGAGATGTGTCTTGTGGCAGCCGATCATGTGGCGGGCAGCGTCAGTGCTTTTGTGGACATGATGAATGAGCGCGTGGCGCAGCTTGGGCTCAAGGACACGCATTTTATGAATCCGAATGGTCTTCACAACGACGATCACTATACATCCGCATACGATATGGCATGCATTGCCAGAGAGGCGTGGAAGAATCCATCCTTCCAGAAGATCTGTGGCACCAGAACCTATCAGGTCAAGTCGACCAACAAGCGTAAAGCCGGCGAGATCCTTGGCGGACAGCTTCTCAACCATCATCAGATGATCAACGGATATGAGACAAGCAGCCGTTACGAGAAGGATTACGTGATCGGCGGTAAGACCGGATATACATCCATGGCGCACTCGACGCTCGTTACCTTCGCGGAGAAGGACGGCATGCAGGTTGTCTCCGTTATTATGAAGGGCAACAGTCCGAAGCAGGGCGAGCCGAATGAATATACAGACACGACAAGGATTCTTGACTTTGCCTTTGAAAAGTTCTCCAAACATGAAGTCAACGGTGAGAACAGCGATGTGAACGAGAACCTTTTTAATACCTTTGACAGCTATTTTAATGCGGAGCAGTCACCGCTTCGTCTGTCTGCAGAATCAGCTGTTGTCCTTCCGAAGGGCGTGGGCATAAAGAAAGCAAAGCAGCAGATCAAATACGATGATTCCGTTAAGATCCAAGACGGCGAAAATGTCATCGGAACCGTGAAATATACCTACGATGGGCGCATGGTCGGCTCCACCGATATTATTTACGATAGCTCCAAGTCAGCCTCTCATCTGGACGAGGCATCCAGACAGATCGTTGATTCCGAGATCAAACAGATCAAAACCAACAAAAAGCATGCCGTGATCCTGACAAAGTTGTCCGGAATCAAGTACAGCTTTTACAATATGGTGTCCTTTTTTAAGGACAGAGTGATTCTGGTGATCGTTGCAGGGCTGATCCTTTTACTCATTGTTCTTCTGGTGGTAAATTACCGGATGAACTCCCGCAGAAAGCGCAGAAGCCGTATCAGAACGAGACGCTCCTACGGGGCAATGTCCCTGAACAGCCGCAAGTCCTTCTCGGCAAGCAAGCGTAAGGGACGTCGTCGCCGCGGGGCAGATTTTACAAGCAGCCGCAGAACGTCAAGAAGCAGCATGTCAGACAGCGGAAGCAGCCTGAGTACAAGGAAAATGAAGAAAAACCGCAAGAAAACAAAAGAAAGCTTCGGAAAGAGCTTTTATGACTTTTGATAGAAAATAGAAAGGCATGGTTACAAAATGGCAGAAGATAACAATACCACGACAGACAACTCCGATTACGAGGAAATCTGCTATCTGTGCAGACGTCCCGAGAGCAAGGCAGGAAAGATGATCCATATTCCGAACAATATCTGCATTTGCCCGGACTGCATGCAGAAGACCTTTGATTCCATGGGAAGCATGAGCGGCTTTCCGGGAATGATGAGCGGCATGCCGCCGTATATGGACATGTTTAACGGCAATCAGAACATGTTCGAGGAGATTCCGAACAATCAGAAACTCAAAAAGAAAAAGCATGAAGAGCCGAAGGCGGAGGAGAAGACAGAGAAGCCGGAAGAAACGAAGGGTATCGTTGATATCCACCACCTTCCGGCACCACATGTCATTAAGAAGCATCTGGATGAATATGTCATCGGTCAGGACTATGCCAAAAAGGTAATGTCCGTGGCGGTGTACAATCATTACAAGCGTGTTCTGACGGACACGATGGATGAGATCGAGATTGAGAAATCCAACATTCTCATGGTGGGTCCGACCGGCTGTGGTAAGACCTATCTGGTCAAGACGCTGGCGAAGATCCTGCAGGTACCGCTTGCGATCACGGATGCCACAAGTCTTACAGAGGCAGGCTACATCGGTGACGATGTCGAGAGCGTGCTTTCCAAGCTGCTTGCCGCTGCGGACAATGATGTCGAGAAAGCAGAGCACGGCATTATCTTTATCGATGAGATTGATAAGATCGCCAAGAAGCGCAATACCAACAGCCGTGATGTCAGCGGCGAGTCCGTACAGCAGGGCATGTTAAAGCTTCTGGAGGGCAGCGAGGTTGAGGTACCGGTTGGTGCCACGAATAAAAACGCCATGGTGCCGATGACAACGATCGATACAAGAAATATCTTATTTATCTGTGGCGGAGCATTTCCGGAGCTGGACAAGATCATCAAGAAGCGTCTTACCAGTCAGGCATCCATTGGCTTTCAGGCGGAGCTTTCCGATGCCTATGATAAGGATGAGAATATTTTATCCAAGGTCACCGTGGAGGATCTGCGGGAGTTTGGTATGATTCCGGAGTTTCTCGGACGTCTGCCGGTTATCTTTTCACTGCAGGCAATGACAGAGGAGATGCTCGCCCGCGTTATGACAGAGCCGAAGAATGCGATCTTAAAGCAGTATCAGAAGCTTTTGCTGCTCGATGAGGTCGATCTGCAGTTTGATGCGGATGCCATTCAGGCAGTTGCCGTGAAGGCAGCCGAGAAAAAGACAGGTGCAAGAGCGTTGCGTGCGATCATCGAGGATTTCATGCTGGATATTATGTATGAGATCCCGAAGGATGATATGATCGGTCGTGTAACGATCACAAAGGACTACATCGAAAATCACGGTTCGCCGAAGATTGAGATGAGGGAAAGCGGTGAGGCAACGCTTCTGACACAGCGCAACGATTAAGTGCATATATTATCTATATGCGTGAAGGCGGACGCTATGTGAATGCGCCTGCGAGTGAGAAAAAGCACAGCTTTTTCGAACCCTTTGCTTTCACGTAGCATCTTAGTATAAGGAGCACTGTTGTGGATTGTCAGGACAAAATATATTCCGAAGAATATGAAGATTATATCGTGGAGTACGGCAGCTGGTCGGAGCTGGTGTCGGAGCAGTATCAGACGGACTGTTACCAGCTGGCAGATTTCCGGTTTGCCGTTGTTTATCTGGAGGGCAGTGCGGTCGATGAGAGCCGCAGAAATGCAGAGCTTGTGATACCACGATGCTTTGGTCTTCTGAGTTCAACACAGACGTTAGAGGAGACAGGGGCGGCGAGAGTCAGGAGACAGTCGCAGTTAGAGCTTTTCGGACAGGGTGTAATGTTCGGGATTGTTGATACGGGGGATGGAGTTTGATAAACAGAGCAATGGGGAAAGGTTTGGTGTTAAACAAAATGAATGAAAGATATTATCAGGAAGCATGTGCAGTAATGAACGAGGTCAAAAAGGTAGTGATCGGTAAGGATGAGTGTGTCCGTCTCGCGATGGCGGCGATCCTTGCAGGCGGTCATATCCTGATCGACGATATACCGGGTGTCGGTAAAACAACACTTGCGATGGCATTTGCGGGAGCTATGGAGATGGACAGTCACCGTATGCAGTTCACGCCGGATGTACTCCCGGCGGACATCCTCGGATTTTCCATGTACGAAAAGGCACAGGGAGCTTTTGTGTATCAGCCGGGTGCGATCATGTGTAACCTGTTTCTGGCAGATGAGATCAACCGCACCTCGCCGAAAACACAGTCGGCACTGCTTGAGGTTATGGAGGAAGGCAATGTCACAGTGGACGGTGTGACAAGACGTGTTCCGGAGCCGTTTGTGGTAATTGCGACGGAGAATCCGGTCGGAAGCGTCGGAACCCAGCTTCTGCCGGAGTCACAGCTTGACCGTTTCATGATCTGTATGACCATGGGATATCCGGATGCCGAGAACGAGATTGCGATCGCAAAGGGAAGAAGCAACGGCATACAGCTTGACGATGTACAGGGAGTTATTCCGGCACAGGAGCTTATCCTGATCCGGGCAGAGGTTGAGAATATTTATCTGCACGATGAGATCTATTCTTATATTGTAGATCTTGCAAGAGCCACCAGAGAGCATTCGCTTGTGGAGCTTGGTATGAGTCCGCGTGGAACCATCGCACTTGCAAAGATGGCAAAGGCGGCTGCATTCCTGTCAGACCGTGACTTTGTTGTGCCAAACGATGTCACCGAAGTATTTAGTGCTGTGGTGGCACATCGTCTCGTATTAAATTCCAAGGCACGTGTTGGACATGTATCCACAGATACCGTGCTGGAGCAGATTCTTTCCAGCGTTCAGAAACCGAAGGTCAGAAAATAATCGGAGAGGCGTGTGATTCCATGAAAAGACTCATCACATATTTGATCGTGATCGCGTTGACATTTTATACAGCGGTGCTTTATGGAAGCACCAGTTTTCTGATGCTGTTTTATGTGGAGCTTGCCCTGCCGTTCTTTCTGATGCTTACTCTCCTGCCGGCAATGCGCAGTCTGAGACTTACAATGGAGCTGCCGATTCCCGTGGTAGAGCAGGGACAGAAGGTGCCGGTATTACTGCGGGTGCGCAACGGAAGCTTTCCAATCGGAGGAAGGATTGCGGTGCAGGTGAAAGGAACGCTGCCGATGGGACAGAAAACAGAGAAAACCTGGTTCTATTCACATCTGACGGGCAGCAAAAAGGAAGCCGTCATCAAGACAGAATATCATGCCCGCTGCGTCGGTAATATCCATATGGAGATCGGGAAGGTCTGGTGCTATGATTTTCTCGGACTTGTCGCAGTGCCGCTTTCTGCGAAGTACTGGAAGGCACTGAAGCCGGAGACGATGCTCGTTTTGCCGAGAATCTGCGAGGTTCCGGTGATGGTCAGCCGCCAGAGCCGTGATTTTGCGGGGGAGAGCGAGGATTATTCCAAAGAACGCGGCGGAGATGATCCGTCCGAGGTGTTCAAGATCCGTGATTATCAGCCGGGAGACAAGCTTCGCAGCATTCACTGGAAGCTGACAGCCAAGACGGACGAAATGATGGTTCGCGAGCAGTCACTGCCGCTGGGCTGTCCGGTCGATTTCTATCTGGATCTGTATCAGCCGGCGGGGCATCATGGCAGAAAGCATGAGACAAAGCGCGACAGTTATCTGCAGATCATCGCTTCGATCAGCCATTCGCTGGTGTTAGAAGGATGCCGTCATCATGTCATCTGGTTTGACAGTCAGAGAAATGATATCTGCAGATACCGGATCGAGAAAGAGGAAAATATATACGAAATGCTGTTTCGTCTGGGGCAGCTTCCGGTGTATCACAGCCGGAAGGAGCTTACTGAACTTTATCGGCAGAAATATCATGAGATGCCGGGTATTACGACATTGGAGCTTGACACAGAGCTGGTGCTCAAGCTGAATGGCGAGACACAGGCAAGATACAGCGGGGATGTTTCCGATATCGAGAGGCAGCTTGGCGCGAAGAAATTAGTTGTTTAGCGGAGGGGACAGGCCGCTTGTAAATAAAGGGGGAATATCATGAAAAGAAAGCCGTTCGTTATGCAGGGAATCTGTCTTTTCATGCAGCTTTTCGGAATGCATCTGTGTGTGTATTCCATCTTTCTGAAAGCAGGAAGCTTATATAAATTTGCCATTGCACTTGCGGTGGCGTCGATCTGGTTTACCGTGCTTGCAGCGGCACCGCTCCGGCGTCTGGAGCATAAGGTAAAGAGCCGGTATAAGATTCCGTTTGTGAAGTATCCGGTGGCGGATCTGTTTCTGCTTTTTACTCTAATAATATGGGGGATTTTGACAGTCCGATATCTGGGACACATCAAAGCAGATATGACGACACTGACGGATGCGGTCGCGCATCGTCAGAGACAGTATAATTACGGTGTATCCGGTGCATTTCAGCCGTATGCGGACCGGTATCACGGAGCCGTTGGAACATGGATCGTTCTGGATCTGGAGCTTCTTGCCGGACTGTTTATGTCACGGGTGTATGCACACCGTCACGGCATGTTCTGGGGGACACTGCCTGCGGCACTTCTTGTAGCCTGTGGTCTTCTCTGGGGAAAGGCGCCGACCATACCGGCAATGATCCTTCTGATCGCCGGTATTCTGGGAACACAGATGTGCTACGATGAATTTCATGTAGGCGGTTCCAGACATTTCCGCCAGATCAGTGTTTCCATTGTGCGTCACCGTTTATTCTATCCGATCATGTTAGTATGTATTCTGGTGCTGTTTGGAGCAGGAGCCAGACTGTCGGTAGCAACGAAGGATCAGGCGTTGCAGGGAGAGGAGAAGCTCCTTAAGACGCAGCACACCATGGAAAAGCAGATTGTGAACTTTGGGGTGCGGACCGTGCAGAAGATTCAGGCACTTCTTGGCATTGAGCAGCCGGGTGTGCTTACCAATACTTCCCCGAAATTTACCGGGGAGACCGTGCTTACGCTGACCGTAGACAAGAAACCGACGGAAGATATTTATCTGCGCGGTTTTATCGGCACAAGATACGAAAACGGCAGATGGAGCAATTCCAAGAAAAAGAAAATATCCGGTCTGTTTGGAACCGAGACCTGCTATCAGCTTCTGACGCAGGATTATAACGTATATCAGGCAAGAAAGCTTGCTTCGGACAACCGATCAGTATCGTATCAGGAATATCTGGCAGATCCGGATTCGATGGGGCAAAAGAACGCCATGCATATGAAGATCAAATATGAGAAGGGCAACCCGACAACGTTTGCGTACTTTCCATATTTCTCCAAGCTGGATGAAAGCTCCATGGGAACGCTGATGCTTGATTACGACAAGGGCTTCCGGCGCAGCGATGACGTCAGCGAATACGAGGTGCTTACCCAGAAAACAAGAATGGGTCTTCGTTTTCAGGCAAGCTCGGCGGGACTTCTGCAGAAGGAATGCGTTCCGTATTATGCCGGGGAACGATTGGGAAATCAGGAATCCGTTACGATATATGAGACAGACGATGACAATTTCGGCTCGAATAAGCAGCAGATCACGGATGGGGAAGATATGCCGTCGTTAGAGGACGGAAAGTACTATGTTGCCGTATCGGATCCGAATCTCGGCAGGTATTTCCAGTATGTGTTAAGTGAGGATCTGTGGCTGCCGGGTGGTCTGACACAGACGAAGCAGCTTGCAAAGGATCTTCTGGTCAATTATGTTCCGATCACGAAGACCACCGGAAGCGGAAGAACCATTTTCGTATCTCCGGATCAGACGATCAAATCGCTGCGAATCTATCTGAATGAAAATACAAAGTACAGTCAGACGCTGAAGGCAAAGGAAGTCGGTACCGATTATGTGGAGAATTTCCTTTTCGTGCAGAAGCTTGGTTACTGTGAGCATTATGCGACAGCAGGAGCTGTGCTGTTTCGTGCGATGGGAATCCCATCCCGCTATGTGTCCGGTTACCGTGTACCGGCATCAGACTTTGTCGACAACGGGGATGGAACCTACACGGCGAAGGTGCTGGATCAGGAAGCGCATGCGTGGACGGAGGTCTACAGTCTGAGCAGCGGCTGGACCGTGGCGGATATGACACCAAGCGCACAGGATGCGACCGGTCAGATCAACAACAACGGATCCGGATTTACCCAGACCGCACCGACCGAGGAGCCGGATTACGGCGATGACACCTTCCTTGAGAATGATCCGCAGAGCAGCGAAAAGGCAGCGCAGGATCCTTCTGAAACGGAAGAACCTGAGATCACCGAGGAACCGGCTGCGACTGAGCATGCCGACAGACAGAATGGCGGAAGCAGCGATCAGATGGACGCATCCTCAGACGGAAGCAGTTCCGGTACATCCGCCGGAAGCGATGCAGGCAGGAAAGCACTTTCTCCGAAGCAGAAGAAAATCCTGCTTGCCGTGACAGGAACGGTGGCAGTCTTACTGCTTCTGTGGCTGATCTGGTACAGCCAGCGTCTGCGCAGAAGATACCGTCTGCGAAAATGTCATGGAGGCGGTGCATATCTTCTGGAGTTGAACCATCAGCTCGAGCAGGTGCTTCGCTGCTGTGGCTTTGGCAAGCCGGAGCACATGACCGATCAGGAATATCTTACGCTTCTTAGCGGGCTTGATCCGAAGGGCGTGGAGAGCGGCATGACAGGGAGGTATTTCCGTCAGCTTGAGAGAGCGCGGTTTGACAGAGAGTGCGGTTCAAAGGAAGAGATCAGAGACTGTGTCCGCTTTGTCAGGGGCGTGAAGCGGGCAGCACTTGCATCGGCAGGAACCGGGCGGAAATTCTACGCCGGACTTCGTGCATGGAAGTGATAAATAGTGTATGGACATACGAAAAGATATTTACCACTAAATGATGGATTGCACTATTGCGAAGCAATTATATAAATAAAATTTTATCGCACACCAGAGGGGATTGATTACACGATCCCCTCTTTTTTGAATGCTGATGGAACGACAAGGATCTATTCCATTTGGGATCAGAGCATTCCGTATGTCCCGAATTCGGGACAGGAGGGCGGACTGCCGGAGGAGCTTTCCTATGGCACGGAATACGGAAGAGAAGCCATCAACCGCGCGCTGCAGTCGGCAAATCCTTACGATATCGTACCGAGCAGAGATACCGAGGGACATGGAACCTTTATGGCGGGCGTGGCATGCGGCAACGAAGATGCGGCACAGGAATTTTCGGGAATCGCTCCGTTGGCGGAGCTTGTCGTTGTGAAATGCAAAGCTGCCAAAAGAAACATCCGTGATTATTACGGGATCGACCCGGATGTGCCGTGCTTTATGGAAAATGATATTATGCTGGGGATCCGCTATCTGGCAAGGATCGCCTATCGGCGCAGAAAGCCGATGGTCGTGTGTATCGGCATGGGAACAAGTCTCGGAAGCCATTACCGGGGAGGGGCACTCGGTCATATTGCGCAGTCCTATGGCGATCTGAGGGGCTTTGTTGTCGTGGCAGCAGGCGGCAATGAGGGAAACGAATCACACCACTATCATCAGGAGCAGCTTGCCGCCCGGGGAGAGACGGAGGTGGAGCTTCGGGTCGATCCTGCTGAGACCGACTTCACAACAGAGCTTTGGTGCAAGGCGCCCGGACTTTGCTCCGTGGCTTTGATCTCGCCCGGCGGGGAGTTCAGTGGCAGAATCTATGCCCGTGTCGGCGAACGGCAGATGATCCGTTTTCTGTTGGAAAAGACCGTTGTCTATATTGATTATCTGCTGGTTTCCTTTGAGAGTGGGGATGAATGCATCCGTCTCCGCTTCTTTGGTCCCGAGGAGGGGATCTGGCGGTTCCGTGTGTACAATGAGACGGACATTCCGGCGCAGTTTGACATGTGGCTGCCGATCCGTGAATTTATTAATAACGGGACTTATTTTCTGCGCCCGGATCCCAATACGACCTTGTGCGATCCGTCTAACAATTTGCAGATCATCACCGTTTCCTACTACGATGGTGCGAACCGGAGTGTGGCTGCGCAGGCAAGCAGGGGCTTTAATGTGCGAGGGGAGATTGCACCGGACATTGCGGCACCCGGCATCAATATCTACGGTCCGGCACCGGAGCCCGGCAATGTGGCGGCGGAGCCCGACAGACCGGTGCGCTATGTGAGCCGCAGCGGTTCCAGTGCTGCGGCGGCTGTGACAGCGGGGGCTGCCATTCTTCTGGTGGAGTGGGGGATCGTCAAGGGCAACGACATCAACATGGACACGGTCGGCGTACAGAAATACCTGATCCGCGGAGCAAACCGGGACGGACGCCGCTTCCCAAACGAAGAGTGGGGGTATGGCACGCTTGATCTGTACGGGGCATTCGAGGCTATTCGTCCGAAGCCATAATACGGCGCACATCCTCCATGTAAAACGCCAGTAAAAGCTCTGTTTTCTGGAGAGCCGTGTCCAGCGCAAAGATCCGGCGCAGCCGTTTGATCCGGAAATTCACGGTATTGCGGTGCATGAACAGCTCCTGTGCCACCGCCTGGATGCTGCCGTCATGCTCAAGCCAGCTTCGAAGTGTCTGGCGTAGCGTGGGATCCGTCAGCGGTGACAGAAGCTTCTCTGCCTGCGCAAACACCTCCGGATCATCGATGGCAAGTACCGTATTGTAAAGACCGATATTGCGAAAATGCGTCAGGGATTCGCTACGGATCCGGCTGACCGTCAGCGCACGTCCGGCATGCTTTGCCTGCACCGGCAGGGAATACGGCGAAGAAACAGGTTCACTCACCCCGCAGTGCGCCTCCTTCGGAACGGACGGAAGTGTGACAGAAGCATAATAAAACAGTTCTCCCATCCGCACATGGGCGTACCACGGGAAGGAAAGCTCCTGATCGCTCACCAGCAGAAAGCAGCCGCGGAAGCCCTCCAGCACGGGAATGTCCTTTTCGGAAATATTCATATGCAGGGCATGCTCCAGCGCCTCCGTGCGCAGATCCTGCGTCCGCTTCTCCGAGATGATCTCGTTGCAGTAGTCCTGCATGATATCCGCAATATGAACCTCCCATGGCATTGCAAACAGCGGGAAACGGTGCGCAAGACACCAGTCATTGACCTCCTGCGGGACAGAGCTGATATACGGTCCCATATTCAGGACAAGCCCACAGGCGTGCTGATCGGCAAGCTGCTGCACGAAAGGGAGAAGCTCGCCGGGCTTGGCGGTCTCCATACCGGTCGTGATGATCAGCTCATTGCCGCGCAGGAAGCTGCAGTTGCTGCGGTCCTCCACGAGATGCACCCAGGAGATCAGACGGTCCAGATTCGCGGTCGGCGTCAGCAGACAGAGCTGATACTTTGACTGGGTGTGATGATAAAAATATTCTAGAGTTAATGCCATAGTGCTTCCCCCGTTTCCGTAAATATTCGTGATATTTCGACTACTCAGATAACATTCCTGTAAATTTTCATGAGATTCCGGATAATTTCTGCTTCTAAGGATCAGTATACATGAATTGTGCTGACAGCACAATAACTTCCCGGATGATTATGCTAAAACACATAGAATACGCCAAAATATTGTGCTAAGATTTCTGATATCAAAAGAAAAGCAAATTACATGCAAGGAGGAATCTGATATGTTAAGAGAAGCGTTACCTAAGATTATTACGGAGAGTGTACCGGGCCCAAAGTCAAAGGCCCTGATCGACAGAAGACATGCAGCAGTTCCAGATGCCATCGGCTGTGCTTATCCGGTTGCGATCAAGCGTGGTGAGGGAGCCATGGTGGAAGATCTGGATGGCAACTATTTCCTTGACTGGGTCGGAGGCGTCGGTGTCCTGAATGTCGGATACAGCCAGCCGGCTATGGTAGAAGCTGTCAAGGAGCAGGCAGAGAGATTCTTCCACGGTATGTTTAACATTGTGACACATGAGGGCTACGTTGCACTGGCAGAAAAGCTCAATGAGATCGTTCCGGTCAAGGGCGGTAAGAAGCGTACCTTCTTCGCCAACAGCGGTGCCGAGGCAGATGAAAATGCCGTCAAGATCGCCAGAGGTTACACAAAGCGCCCGAACATCATTGTATTTTCCGGTGCCTTCCATGGCCGTACCGAGCTGACCATGACGATGACCTCCAAGAAAGCATATGCCACAAGCATGGGACCTCTTTCCCACGGCGTATTCCGTGCGAGATTTCCATATCTCTACCGGAAACCGGCAGGAATGCCGGATGATGCGGCAATTGATTATTACATCAGCTCCATTTACGATGTCTTTGAGGAGTGCGGTGCTGCAGACACGATCGCAGCAATCGTCGTAGAGCCGCTTCAGGGTGAGGGCGGTTTCATCCCGGCACCGATCGAGTGGGTCAAGGCAGTGCGTAAGATCTGTGATGACAACGGAATCCTTCTCGTAGCCGATGAAGTACAGGCAGGCTTCTGCAGAACAGGCCGCATGTTTGCTTCCGAATACTGGAAAGAGGCAGGCTGCGCACCGGATATTCTGGCAACCGCCAAGTCCATTGCCGGTGGTATGCCGCTGAGTGCCATTGTGGCAAGAGAAGAGATCATGCAGGCAGTTCCAGCAGGCACGATCGGCGGAACCTACTGCGGTAATGCCGTTTCCTGTGCATCCGCGCTCAAGGCGATCGAGATCATGGAGAAGGACGATCTCGCCGGACGTGCGATGGAGATCGGCAAGAAGGTCACAGCACGCTATAAGGCAATGAAGGAGAAATACGGTGTGATCGGCGATGTCCGTGGACTTGGTGCCATGATCGGTCTGGAGTTTGTCAAGGATCAGGCATCCAAGGAGCCAAACCCGGCACTCGTCAAGGATCTCGTACAGGAATGCGCTGCCAACGGACTGATCGTTGAGAGCGCCGGAATCTACGGAAATGTCATCCGTTTCCTTGCTCCGCTTGTGATCACCGATGAGCAGCTTGAAGCAGGTCTTGATATTATGGAGGCTGCCATTGCGAAGCTGACTGCATAGAGAAAGGAACGAAAACGAATATGAAAGAATTAATGATAAAACCGGAAATCTATCATTTTGACAAGGTGCGGGAATTTGCGGAGGAATTTCAGATCGGCGAAGGAGATCTGATGGTCACAAACGAATATATTTACAAGCCGTTTTTCGGAGATCTGGATCTGAAATGCGATGTGATCTTCCAGGAGAAATACGGACAGGGCGAACCCTCCGACGACATGGTTGAGGCAATGTACAAGGATATTAAGGGACTGCACAAGCGTGTGATCGCTGTGGGCGGCGGTACCGTGATCGATATTTCCAAGCTGTTTGCATTGAAGGACGTTTCGCCGGTACTGGATCTGTACGATGGAAAGATCCCTCCGGTCAAGGACAAAGAGCTTGTGCTTGTGCCAACCACCTGCGGAACCGGAAGCGAGGTAACGAACATTGCGATCCTTGCACTCAACAGCCGCGGCACCAAGAAGGGACTTGCCGTTGACGAGATGTACGGTGACAGCGCAGTGCTTGTGCCGGAGTTGTTAGAAAGCCTGCCGTTCGGCGTATTTGCCACAAGCTCCATTGACGCACTTGTGCATGCGGTCGAGTCAAGTCTGTCCCCGAAGGGCAATCAGACAACCCGCATGTTCGGTTACAAAGCGATCGACATGATCTTAAACGGTTATAAAGAGATTGCCGCACATGGTCCGGAGGCGAGAAAGCCGCTTCTGCCTCAGTTTCTGATGGCGAGCAACTATGCCGGTATCGCCTTTGGCAACGCCGGCTGTGCCGCAGTGCATGCCATGAGCTACCCGCTTGGGGCAACCTATCATGTGCCTCACGGAGAGTCCAATTATGCGATGTTTACCGGAGTCATGAAGAACTACATGGAGATCAGGACGGACGGCGAGATTGCAACGCTCAACCGTTTCATTGCGGACATTCTGGGCTGCTCCACAGAGAATGTGTACGAGGAGTTAGAGAAGCTTTTGAATCATCTGATCCAGAAGAAGCCGTTGCATGAGTATGGCATGCGTGAGGAAGAGATCGAGGAGTTTACGGATTCCGTCATCGAAAACCAGCAGCGCCTGCTTGCCAACAACTTTGTACCTCTGGACAGGGAGCGTATGATCAAGATCTACCGCGAACTGTATTAAGATTGTTAAGTCATGGGGGATAACCGGATGAAGAAATGGTCCGGTTATCCCCCTATTTTTGCGTCTGCTATAGGGACATCACTTTTCAACATAATGATGGAGTGGAAGGTAAAATTATCGGAATCAAAATAAAACTGCGATTCGCCATGATATTTCTCGACAACACGCTGCACGCTTTTTAACCCATAGCCGTGCCGGAGCTTATTCGGCTTGGTCGTAAACAACTGTTTATTCGCCGTGAACGGATTGCTGCGGCAGCTGTTGATCAGTGTGATCACGATCATATTTGCATTATGATGCCGGATATCAAGTTCAATGGAGGCGCGGGGAATGTTCTGCGTTGCCTCCAGCGCATTATCCAGAAGATTGCCAAACAGCGCAGTAATATCATGCTCGGACAAAAGATCGGCACAGCCGGAACGGATATCGGTGATCAGAGTCGTATCGCTGCTACGGGCTTGCTGCTTTGCGCGGTAAAGAATCGCATTTAACAGCTTATTATCGCAGAAGCGGACAGATTCCTGCAGATCCGAGGACTGCACGATCTGGTCAATATATGCCGTGATCTTATCGTACTCCTTATTCCTGGCGAGGTTGGAGATTGTCAGCAGATGCCTGCGGATGTCATGGATCAGGATCTTCTGCTTCTCATCCTGCGCATACAGGGAATGAAAATACTGCGTGGTGTCGTGCTCCTTCTGCAGCAGGAGCTGTAATTCCAGAAACTGCCGGTTCTTTTCCTGAACCATGGTCTGATACCAGGCAAGGAAAATATTCATGACCAGCAGCAGAAGCGTGCATACGGAGATCAGCACGTCCAAATAAAAGCTCAGACCGATATTCATGCAGACGTTTGTAAAAACAATGGCGATCCCACACGACATCAGAGGGACAACATTTAAGACCAGAGAGCTTTTGTCATAAACCAGCTTTCGCGAAAACCTCTTCTGGATATAATACGAAGTAAACTGCAGAATGAAGAAATAAATCAATTTGCTGATCACAGACAGGATCACAACATTGCGGAAATAGGTGCGTTCATTATAAAAGTCCGGCGCAAAATAAGAGAGAAGACTGATGATGACAAGCTCGCTGAGCACCATGGTGATCGTGATAAACAGAGAGTGAAACAATGCTGTCAGCGGTTTCAGGTCATATGCCAGATACAGAAAGATCACATGCACGGACAGAAACAGGATCAGATTCAGCGTGAAATTCTCCTGAAAAGAGCCCGCAAATAAAATGAAATATCCGACCGTCAATGCCGTGATCCGGAAAGCAGCAGAGCGTTTCCCGGTAAAAAGATTCCTGCAATACTGCAATAAAATGCATGCCTCCAAAAAATAAATAACTGCGTAGCAAATAGTAATCGACATCCTTCTACCTCGTACTTTCTAAATAAAGCAAATACTTTTCCCTTAATTCGGAATATTTGCGTCTGGTCAGATATGCCGTGTACCGGTCACTGCATAAATGGATCAGCGAGTGATCAAAATGGTCAATGTATTTCATGTTGACGATAAAGCTCCGGTGGCAGCGGAAAAAGCAGGGGAGGGACAATTCTTCATCCCAATAATCAATACTATTAATGGATTCCAACTCGCGCTGCAGCGTGTATAGAATCACTTTTCGTGCCTGCGCCTCTACACAGATGATCTCATACGCATTGTAGGTGTACAGCCCATCCTTTGTCTCGATCGCGATCGTGGTACTTAAGGTGTTGTACAGGTGGAGTGCTTCCTTCAGGTTGTCATAGAGTCTCTGGGGATTCAGAGGCTTCGTCAGATAACGGAACACATGAAAACGCATCGCATCATCGAGATATTCCACATATGAAGTGATGATAAATATAATGGTGTTTTTATTCTGTTCCTTTAATGCCTTGCCAACATAGATGCCGTTTAGTCCGGCCATCTCGATATCAAGAAATACGATATCCTTAGAACCGGTATCGGCAAGAAGTGCCTCTCCGCTTTCAAAGCTGACAATATCCGGAAGCTTGCTGTGCAAGCTGGTGAAAAACTGTCTCAGTTGACGGGTAAGCTGCTCAATCTGCTCCCTGTCGTCATCACAGATCACAATTCGCAAAAAAACACCTCCTGTCCGAAATGAAACATTATATGAAGCCTACGGATTGTCCGGATCCCTGGTCCAGGCAGATTGATTGCGTGTTACCATCAGCTCAACGATCTGCTCCAATAGCTTCACATCCTCCTCACTGCACAGCTGCAGCTTGTCGATGATATTCTGAGGGATATGATCGGAATGCAATGCCCCCAGTAAAAGATAATCGGGAAACACACGAAGAATGCTGCATAGTTCCACGAACTTATCAAGGCTTAGTCCGGTTCGCCCATTCTCAATGGAAGAAAGATGATTCTTGGAAAAGCCAAGCAGCCCGGCAATCTCTCGCTGGCTGTAGCCCAGTTCCCGGCGCCTGAGCCGGATGCGGTGTCCAATCGTCTCCTGTTGAATGTCCTGCATGGGGATACCTCCTCTTCTTTCCAGTATATCACAACTTCGACCGCAAAAAAAGTCTGTATCACAGAATAATTCCGTCAAAGTTGGAAAAACAGGTAACGATTTCGCAGAACAGTTCCGTATGACATGGTCAAAATCGCCAAAAACACCCCAAAATGACCAAAAATGGCGTTTTTGTGTCGTTTCGTGCAAACCCCATCGATTTGTTCTTGAAAAAGTAGTAAAATTTAATTGTCCGGAGCAGATTTCGGACAAATCTCTACTGTACCGTTGGTGATCTTTCTGGTCATCAGCGGTATTATTGGTATGTTTCCGGAGGGCTTTCTGATCATCATGCCGTTTATGGCGATCCGGAAATTTGGCGGCGGGTATCATGCAAAGCATGCGTATATCTGTATGATCATGTCGACCGGACTTCTGGCAGGGTGTCTGTATGCCGTGTCCCATTTCTCAGTAAGCCGTTTGATACCGTTATTCTTACTCGTCAGCGGAATAAGTATTGCGATAAACAGTCCTATTGATCATGAAAATAAGAGATTAACGGAACAGGAAAAGATGCGTTATCAGCGCACAACGATCGTTTTGGTTCTTGCTGCCTGTTTTGTTTCTGTCGTTATGAATGTAATGGGATACAACCGTTATTCGTCCTGTGTGGCGCTCGGAGTGATATTGACCGGTGTGCTGCAGCTGCCGGTGATTATCAGGAAGATAATGCGATGATATCGTGCCGTGCATTATACACAGAGGATCGGAAGCGTGTCTTACACGGATTGTATGAACCGTAATCTACAGGGTGGAGTAGAAGGGTTTTAACGATACAAAATTATAGTAACAACAGCACATTTGAGTATGTAAAATATCAGGTGCCGTTTTCCGGGAGGGGTTCGGAAAGTGGCATGATTTGAAAAATTAAAAGATCATTTATAAAGATACAAAATTATTATAATTCAGCAGGGTTAAAGAGGACAAAATGTTTAATATAATTTTTTTGGATAATAATCTGCAAGATTTACAGAGAACAAAGGAATATCTTGAGTCTGTACAGAGCGAGATAAAATATGATGTTAATATAAAATATTGTCATGAAGAAAGTCAGATGTTTCAAATTTTAAATGCAAAAACCTCTCCATACGATATATTTGTGACAGATATAAAAATGCGGAATTTATCGGGCATAGATATTGCCCAAAAAATTAGGGATGAGCAGAAGAATGCAATAGTGATATTTATGACTTCCTATACGAAGTATGTGTATCAATCTTTTGAGTATGCAGTGTTTCGTTATATTCGAAAGGATCATATGAATGAGGAATTGCTGCCGGCATTACAAGCAGCGTGTGAAAAACTTGCAGTTTCCAGACGAACATATATCATTATTAAGAATACCCAGGGAATTCAAAAAGTAAAGAGCAGTGATATTATGTATTTTGAATTAGAAAACAGAAAATGTATTATTTATACCAGAGAGGAACGGATAGAAGCATGGAAGAATATAACACAGTTAAAAAACGAATTGGGGGAAGAGGTTCAGTTATTCATAGAGATATACAGAGGATGTATGGTGAATAAAAAACATATAAAAAAGGTTTGGAAAAATGAGAATAAACTGGTTCTTGACAATAACATTGAGTTGTCCATCAGTAGAAGAAAAAAGAAAGTCGTTGAGGAGACAATGGTTGAATATTGGAATAAGCATAAATAGTGGGAAATAAGTATATCATGAAACGTCTATTTGGTTTGATGAGGTTTTGTAGTATGCAGTATTAAGAAAAGCTTAAATAACCAATATGACAATCAGAATGACCGAATAGATAATGTATGACATTTGTAATAAAATATGTGTTAAAATAAACAACAATTTACGCAAGAAACATTCACAAGAAAAACAAGGAGGTAGCTTTATGAAAAGAATCGTATCAATGGTAACCGCAGGAGCGTTGATCGCAACACTGATCGTGCCTGCTAATGTGGTTTCCACACAGGCAAAAGTGAAAAAGCAGACAATTTCACTGACGGTTGGAGCAGTGAAGAAACTGCAGGTCAGCAAATCATTCGCAAAGAAAAATGTGAAATGGAAAAGCAGTAACAAATCGGTTGTCACCGTGAACAAATCCGGCAAAATCAAGGCAGTATCTGTTGGAAAAGCCAATGTCACAGCAAGAACAACCGGGAAAAAGGGTCAGCTTGCCGCTAAATTTGTGATCAAGGTGACAAAGAAAAAGGTAGAAGCAACGACAGCTCCGGCAACGACAACGGCACCGCAGGTAACACAGACGCCGGTTGCAACGCAGGCACCGGTTACAACACAGTCGGCAGCACCGCAGGTAACACAGACACCGGCACCAACGACAACACCGACACAGTCACCGAATGCGGATCTGGATATTTCAAAGGAATCGATTGATCTGATCTATACGACTGCAGAAGCAGCATATGCAGCAAAGAAACTCGAAGCCAAAGCATCAAAGAACAATAAGGTAGCGGCAGTTGCAGAGAAGTTAAAGAGTCTGGATGATGAGTATTTCCAGAAGAATACGGTTGCATTGGTAGGAGTGCCGGTTACCGATGGTTATGATGTAACATTAACTTCCACAGAGCAGAAGGATCAGGACATGGTCATCAATCTGCAGGCAGATTGGACAGCGAAAGATGGGATTGTCACAACTGTAATAGAAACGCAGTATGTTTTGGTGGAGCTTCCGTGGAGACTTCCGGGGATTGATACTGTAACGACACAGTTGACATATCATAATGACATGAGTTCAGCAATGGACGGAAAAACGGTAGAGGTTTGTAAGATTAAGGTAGAATCGCTGGTTTGGCCGGAGAATTAAATGCAGAGAATTATTGTGCATAGCAGAAAAATCAAAGAATGAAATATTTAATAAAAGATTGTAAATAAGTCTCTTACCAAGAAACGCCCGTTCCGGTAAAATACTGGTTCGGGCGCTTCTTCTATCTTTAAATTTATATTACGGATTGTTCTAAAAATCAAAATAAAATAACCAGTTAGTCAATAAAAGATACCTAATAGACGATGTATGACATTTATGAATAGAAATGTGTTAACATAAAAACAGAAAGGAGGAATAGAATATCAATAAGGCTGTTGAAAGAATAGTAAATGTTTAGAAAAACAAACGATTAACAATATAATATCGGTATCTATGTTTTGTTTTTGGAAATGAATGTTCCTAAACAGCTTCAAAAAGTATCACAGAAGAAACAAAAGCTTAGTTAAAAAGAGCAAAGAGAAATGGAGGGATGTAAAAAGAAGATTTAAATCTGGTAAAATGACAGTTTTGATGTTATATGACAGCTCATGCCAGAAAATATTTGACAGCAACTTATTTATAATTAAAGTTATTTATTTTGAAGGGAGATATGTATTATGAAAAAATTTAAAAAAACTATGAGTGTTTTGGCGGTAGCATTAATTGCAGCATTAGGGATCGGAGGTGCCAATGTAGGAGCGACAAGCTGGGCGGTTTCTCATGCAAATTATTCGGGTGCACCTAGTTCTGAAGGTGTTGCAAAAAGCATTATTGTTAAGCAGCGAGCAAAAGGTGCAACTGCAACGTGTAATTATAGCACTCACACGAATAGCAAGGCTACAACGGGTTATACATATATTCGCTGTGAAAATTATACTATGACTAAGAAAACAATAACGAATACAGGTAAAGCTACTTGCAACCCAAGTGTGGGAAGTCCGATTGCTAACATTTCGGTACAGTATAAAGTGTCTGCTTATACTCCGACAACAAATGATACATACAATTCTCAAGGAAACATTGTGGCAATAAATTAATAGCAAGTAATAAAGGATAAGTTTTTATAATAACAAGATCCACCAGATTCACATTGTTATGAGGATCTGGTGGACAAAATTATATAGGTATTATTAGGGGGAAGCTTATGAAGAAGACAACAATATACCTGACATTGTCAGTAATCGTGCTCCTTTGCTTTACCGGCTGCGGTGGAGGAAAGAATCATGGAACAGAGAGCAGGAGGCAAGTAGATAAGACATCCGCAGTAGATTTGCATATCAGCGATGACAAGGTGATAGATACGATCAATTCCTGTTCGAATCTTCAGGCCTCAAAGGAACTTTCCGTGAAGCTTCCATCAAAGAAGACGAGTGTATATCAATATACTGCCGATTATAACTTTGATGTGGATATGAAAGATTATGACAGTGAGTTTCGAGAAATGTTTCGATATTTATTCCCGGATCATTCTATGAATGAGAATCACCTGCTGTATAGTGGCGGAAGTTCGAAGCTGGAGTATGATGACGAGACGGGAGAACTTGTTCAGGATTATAATAAGGTGAAGGACTGGAAGGATCAGATTCTTTCCGGGAAAGAAGGACGAGTTTATTATATTTATGATGATACATGGAATGAAAACATGACGGAGTGGAAGCCCTCTGTTTGTCTGGAGCTTGGTAATCCGATCGGGTATGGGTACGGAACGGTTAATAAAGGGAAAACAGTTGCCCTCAATGGCAGTAAAGTTGAAAATGATGATACGCATGAGAAAGTGTATCCGGGACTGGATGGATATGATCCATCGGCTTACTTAGAATATGTTGCATCATATTCTCCGGACAGCACCGAGAAGTACCAGTTAGAGGATCGTAAAATTGCTGTCTGCGATGCGGTAAAATTTCTGGAAAAGTACATAAACAGTCTTCCAGGTGCAGGAGACAAGACGGCGAAAACAGTTGTGACAGAGGTGGATGTATACCGTGTAACAAAAAATATCTATGGATATAATATGATAACGACGAAGGAGTATGAGGGGATTCCTTTTGATTATATGAGAGCAGGAGAATATGAGGGACGTCTGGGATATGACAAGTATTCTTCGCTGATCGGTAACGCATTTATGGTAGAAAGTAAAGATGTCGATATTATAGATGGCTTTTATCTGAAGGAAAATGCGGTCAATAGAACAAATCTGTCGGAGATTATATCATTAGAAAGTGCGATCAAATCTGTCAGCAGCCAAATGACAGAGCATATCAAATTTAAGGTGAATGAGATTGAACTTGTCTATGCACAGCAATTTGCCAGAACAAAGAATGGATATATTGATACGGAGCATTCGTCTGCAAAGATTACGCCGGCATGGAAGATTACACTGGAAAATACAAACGATGAAATGACATATGTCTGTTATCTGGATGCGGCAGACGGACAAAATTACCGGTATGCCATGATACCGACAAAGTGGTGGAAAGGGAACGGAAAATGATACTGCGGAATATCAAAACGGATTTTCGGAAAATTCTGAGTGGATATGGTTTTTATCTGTGTATTATCTTTACCTGTCTGCTGTGTTTTGCGGCATACATTTATGAAGATGGCGTTACAGGAAACAAGTATTCTGTATTCCGCTCGCTGCTGACCTTTGACCGGCAGTTTATGTTGGATGATACAATGTTCTGCTCCTTTGAGGTTGTCCGGAATGGTGCGGGAAACTGGCTGTTTTTGTTTGTCCCGATCATTGCTTCCTTTGCCTTTGTGCCTCTGGTCTGCGATGAACATGAAGCGAAATCGGTACGTTTCGAGGTGTTTCGGACGAATCGGTTTTGTTATTATACATCCCGGTTTATGACAGGCTGTTTATGCGGAGGACTTGCAGTCATGATTGGATTTATCATTTTTGTGCTGGTCGTTCATGCGTTATTTCCATCTATCAACGCATACAGTCCCGAGTTGCAGACGCAATACAAAGAAATGATGGCAGCAATACATATACAAATTTCGGGCACACATTATATTCAGACGATTATGGTTAAAGTCGGCGGAATGTTTTTGTATGGTATGTTTTGGGCGGCACCGATTATGATGATGACAGCTCTGATCCGCAACAAATATCTGGTAATGTGCATTCCGTTTTTTATAAAATATGGAATCAACCAGACCTGCGAAAAAATACGATGGCGTATGTTGGAAGATCCGGAAAAAGTAAGTACATGGCTTCGGCGTATGACTGCATTTCTGGATCCGGATCAGTTGACGGATCTGGCAGGGAGTGGAAGTCAGATCGGAGAAGTACTGCTATACCATGGTTTGCTGGTGCTGTTTTTCTATATTGTGTATCTGGTGGTGCAAAGCAGGAGGGTTGATTGCGGTGAATAAAAGTATAAAGTGTATTCTGGCAGTTGCCAGAAGCGAATACATCAAATGGATTACAAACCCGAGAGTTATCATTGTGCCGGTTTTGCTGGTGTTTATGCGGATCCTTGCGGTGGAACCGCTGTTGACCCGGGCGGCAAAGCTGGGAGCGGAGCTGGAACGGATGGAGCCGTTCGTTGCAATCGGCAATTCGGGAATGCTGGTCATGCTTATGCCCTGTGTGTTTCTGGTACTGATCAGTGATTATCCGAAGGTGACAGGTAATACATTATTCTTCTTGCAGAGAACAGGGCGGTTTAACTGGTTTGCAGGGCAGCTTGTGTTCCTTATGATGACGATTCTTACATATCTGGGGGTTGTATTTGGAGGAAGTCTTTTGATGACAGGCGGTGATTTTACCGGAAGATGGAGTGATGTTGTTACGAAGTACAATGCAAATTTTCCGGATGAAGCAAACAGCTTTACTGCCCGGCTTTTGCCGTCCAATCTGTATAATCAGATTCCGCTGCGTGTGACGGTGATACAGACATTGTGTATGATGTGTGCATATTTGTTTCTGATCTGCCTGATCATTTATTTCTTTAAATTAAAACATGTTCAGACACTTGGACTTCTTGTGGCAGTTTTTGTGATCGCTGCCGGTGTTGTTACATGTTCATTGAAAACGGATACAATGTGGCTGTTTCCGATGGCAAATACGATTATCTGGCTGCATTATGATACGATTCTGAATGCGCCGAAAATGCCGGTGTGGTGTTCGTTTGCTTATTTTATGATTGCTATCGGTGTGATGCTGGTGCTTACTGCCCGGGCAGTGCATCGGATGGAATTATTTAATGTCGAACAGGTGGAATAAGGAGCTGTAATCGGAAAGGAATGGATCATTATGAAAGATATTATTGAGGTCAGAGGGCTCAGTCTTACGATCGGCAAAACGGCGATATTGAACGATGTGACGGTTTCTCTGGAAGCCGGAAAGATACATGGACTGATCGGCAGAAACGGCAGCGGTAAAACGATGCTGATGAAATGCATATGCGGATTTATCCGACCGACCCGGGGAGTGGTGGTCGTGGACGGGAAGAGAGTTGGAAAGGATGTGGATTTTCCGAAAAATATGGGGATCATCATTGAGACGCCCGGCTTTATTCCGTATTATTCCGGCTACAAAAATCTTAAGCTGCTGGCGGGGCTTCGGAACAAGATTGGCAAAGAGGAGATTATTCAGGCGATGGAGAGGACAGGGCTTGATCCGAAACTGAAGCGGCATGTGAAAAAGTATTCTCTTGGAATGCGGCAGAGGCTGGGTCTGGCACAGGCGATCATGGAGGATCCGGATATTCTGATTCTGGATGAGCCGATGAACGGGCTTGATAAGGACGGGGTTGAGGATATGCGACGGTATCTGATCGACCTGAGAGAGCAGGGGAAAACGATACTGATCGCTTCGCATTCTTCTGAGGATATCTCAGTATTATGTGATGCGGTCTATGAAATGGAGAAGGGTGTATTAGCAAATAGATAGTGGAGAGTGAAATGATAAAAACCAGTGTGATCCGATTTCTAAAAAGTCCCATCAAGGCAGGAGTGCTTCTTGTCTTCTGGGGCTGTGTGTCTTATTTTCTGTTTACGACCAAAATATACTGGAACGAAGTCAATAGACCGATTGATCTGATGATGGAGATTTTACCGTATATTTTTCTGGTTTATCTGGTGATTGCATACGAGTGTTTTTACGACATCAAACGTTTTCATATGGAGGAGCTGCTTCTTGGAAACGGACAACTGCTGCGGGCGCAGGGGAAAGAGTTTGTTGTATTATTAGGGGCGGATCTGCTGGGCTCCGTTTATCTGTTTGCATTTCACATTATGTGTTACAGTCAGGCGGATGTGCTTTGTAAAGCACTTGTCCTGTACACGGTGAGGGTTATCTTTATATACATATTTCTGATGATTCTGGTGGCCATATGTATCGGCTGGGTAATATCACTGGTTACCAGCCGGTTATATGGTCTGGCGTTGATCGCTCTTACATTTTATGTTTTCGATATGAGCTTTTTGTCGCTGTTAAGCAGTATGTCGGACAAGCATGAATTTCTGTGGAAACTGACAACGTTATTTAGCTTTTTCTTTCAAAGCAGACGTGGAATCTGCAGGGATGCGGATTATCTGTTGACGGCAGAAAACGTACATATTTACCGAGCGTTATTTTTTGCGTGTTTCATGCTGGCAATCATATTGTGGAAGCAGGCGGGACGAAAGGCTTGGAGTGTTGTTTCCGGAATGTTGGCAGTGACCTTTCTGGCGTTGTTTTTTCAGCCGACAGGAGCCGTTTATTTTATGATGAATATTCCGAATACATGGGACTCTGTGTCGTATGTGGAACGATACCGGCAGGCGGAATATTCCGATATTTCTCTGACGAAAAAGGGACAGAATAAGAAGGCTTTTCAGGTGGAGAGTTATGATATGAATGTTACGGTGACGGATCAGTTTCAGGCAGAAGCTTGTGTGGTTCCGACAGATGGGACGCAAAAGGAGTATCCGTTCACGCTGCAGTATATTTTTCAGGTTGATCAGGTGACGGATGAGCGGGGAGAGAAGTTGACTTTTGAGCAGGATGAGGATTATCTTCTGGTTCATAATTCCCGTGGGAAGCTGCATTCGATCCGGATTGTTTATCATGGTACGACCAAAGGCTTTTATGCAACGACGCAGGGAATGATGCTACCTGCCAATTATGCATATTATCCGATGCCGGGATGGCACAGGATCTTTTTGGAAAGTGGCGATCCGTATCCGGGGCTGAAAGGAAAGATCGTGGGCGACGACTGCTTTTCAAGGGAGGTATTTTCGGAGGAGACGGATTTTAAAGTGACGCTGCGGTGCAAAGGAAAATATCCGGTTGCCTCGAATCTAAAGACGCTCGCGCAAACAAAGGAGCATGGATTTGTGGTATGGAAGCTTTCCGGGAGAAGTGATGGCATCACGTTGATAGGAAATTCTTATCTTGTGGAGAGGAACATAGAAGGAGTGCGGGTGATATGTTCCCGTCTGGATTGTGAAAATGTTCCGGAGGGAGAAAATGTTTCAAAATATAAAGAGCTTTTTCGCAAAATTGATCAGGAAACGAAATATTCCATGAAAGGGAAAACGTTTATTGTATCGCCGGATTATAATTATATTAACTGGTGCGTTGCAAACGATCACATTGTGGATACTTTGCTGGGAGAACGTGATATCATTGAGACATTAAACACAGGAATGCTGTATCCGGCAGAGGATGATACAGAGGTTAAACTGGGTATCGATAATCGGATAGAATCTTTAGAATAATGAGGGAAGTTTATGGAAACAAGGAATAGCTTGCAGTTAAAAGAGGTCAGAAAATCATTCCGGCGCAAAGAAATCCTGCATGGGATCAGCTGTGATCTGGAGAATGGTGTTTATGGTCTGCTCGGCACAAATGGAGCAGGGAAAACAACTCTGATGAGATGTATGACGGGGTATTATCAATATAAGGGAGATATTATTTTAAATGAAAGCAATGTCCGCAAAATGGGACTCAGGAAAATCGGATATCTTCCGCAGAAGTTTGTCGGATACCCGGAGCTTTCGGTATATCAGATGCTGGAATATTTCTGCAATATCAAAAAGCTTTCGAGAAGAGAGTGGAAGGATCAGATTGATCAGAGTCTGACCTATACGAATCTTGAGGACAAAAGGGACGCAAAGATTAGGACGTTGTCCGGAGGAATGGTGCGAAGAGTGGGAATTGCGCAGGCAATCCTGGGAGATCCGCAAGTGATTCTTTTGGATGAGCCGACATCAGGACTGGATCCGGAGGAACGAAACCGGTTCAAGAATGTCATTGACAATATTTCTGACGGAAGGATTGTTATCTTGTCCACGCATATCGTAGAGGATGTTGAGGCGAGCTGCGATAAAACAATTGTAATGGCAGATGGAAATTTTATTTATCAGGGAGATACCCTGGAGCTTTGCAGATATGCAGCCGGAAGGATCGTCGAGGTGGATGAGGAACAGGTGAAACAGGGAATTGATGGTGAGATTGAGAAGACATATCTCAAAAAGGGAAGAAAAATGCATCGTGTCATTCTGAGAGAAGCTGTTTCAAATGCGCTGGAGCCGACAGTGGAGGATGGTTATATATGCTTATTGAAAAAATAATGAACCGTTTTGACAGGACAGCGTTGCAGTGGAGAGGAATGGGACCGTTAAAGTATCTTCCGTTTCTGGTGTGTTATGTTCTGGTTCCGGTTACGATTTATATACTGCAGTCTGCGGGTACGACGTATCATCTGCTGGATACCATGTGGAATCAGATCGCGCTGATCTATCCGATCATGGCGGCGTGGTGGACGGCACTTTGTGTAGAGCCTGTCATGGGGCAGGAGGGAGAGCTGTTCGGCTTATATGAGAGGAATAAATGGGTGGATGTCCTGATCTACTTTGTGCTGTATGACATTATGATCGTGCCGGTATGTCTGTGGATCATGAATCGATGGCCGGATTATATCTATCCGGAAGATTTTATTGGTTTATTTATCCAATGCTTCTTTTCGGCGTGTCTGGTCTATGGGATTGCATGCCTTGTTCGCTCGGTGGCGGTTTCCTTTTTGGCGATGCTGATCTTTAATCTGTTCCAGAACGGAAGGATTTCGTATATTTTAGTGGATAATCTGGATCTGCAGACCGGAAATATATTCGGACCGGCGGCATTGATCCTTGCCGGTGTGATTTGCCTGATCCTGGGTAAGGAGATGCAGGAGAGAGGAAATTTATAAAATTTAACTAAGACTTCCTATACCATAAATTGATGTATGAGAAGTCTTAGTTTTTAAATTTTTTGCAACATTTCTGCGACAAGCGACACAGATAAACAGAAGAACCGATGAAATTCCTTGTAAGGAGGGGGTCATATGAAGAAGAAATATGTGATCGGAGTGGTTTGTCTGGTTGCTGTGCTTCTGTTCGTGCTGGTGGATCAGAGGAATCAGCAGGCGTTGAAGAAGCAGGAGGATCAAATTGAGGAGACGGATGTGCGGGCAGATTATGACATTTTAAGAGCGGAGGAGCTTGAAATGGACCGGGTGACGGATGATTATCGGATTTCGGTGAAAGAGCTGCTGGAACGCAGATCGGACGGGAAAGAGATTCGCGGAATGATCCGGTCGGTCGGACAGGAGCTGACGAAGAAAAAGAGTGGCAAATTATATGTGTCAGCGAGACCTGTGTATCTCTGGGATGCCGGGCAGAGCAAGGTCTACGAAAAGCAGGTCCTTTTGATCGTGTTTGATGAATCATTGTCGAAGATGGGGTACTGCAAGCTTACCTTCGATCGTACGAAGTCTGGGGATCAGCGAAGTCTTGCGGATGTGGAAGGAGCTACGCTGGAGGATGCGCGGTATCTGAAACAGAATCCTTCGAAGGAGTATATTTATGTGAGCGTGAGCAGGGATGACACTGGGAAGCCTGACTGGAGGGAGAATGTTTTGATGGACAGCGACAGCTCGATTGTGACCGGCATCAACGGCTGGGGATATTTTGCGGTGACGGCGAAGGGGGATTATTTCGGAACGATACGGAAGGTGAAGGGTCTGACATTTTCTTATGACAGCCTGACAAAGCCGGAGAACCTGATCGAGATCACGGAGTGACGACGGCGGGGGAGTAAAGGGGAATTTTGTTTTGCCCCCTTTGCCGGCTTGACGGGAGATGCGGGTGGTTACAAAGGGGACGTGACAAATCGTTTAAAATTTGATAAAATGTATTCGAAACGAGGTGTCACAGATGAGAGAGACTTATAAGATGAAGCGGTGGATGAGTATCTGCCTGATCGTGGTTTTATTCCTCTCAGGGATGTGTTTTGAGAAGGTCAAGACAGATCCTGAATTTGGCGTGTCCAAAACTGTGACGTCCGGCGTATTCCAGAGTTTGCAGAATCCGACAGACAGTCAGGATATGTGTTCGTCCGAGCAGCTTGGCGATTCGATGCTGCGCAGTACGGGCGAGGTTCTCAGACGGACTGCATCCGGTCAGAGGAACCGTACTTTTTCAAAGCTTAGCTCCTTTGTGAAGCTGGGCGTGGCTGCCGGTGGTGCTTCGGACAATATATTCCGGAGCCGTGCAATGAATGCCGCAGGCGCGATCGTGACGTGTGAGTCAGTGATCATCGCATACATACATCAGCAGGACGGTTCTAAAGGCTGATATCATTCCTATCTATGATGCAATCGGGCAATCTGAGGCATCCGTCAGGGATACCTTTTGCCAGGCACGGCATCATTCTGTTTTCAAGGACGGCAGTATGCCGTTTTCCGTCCGGAATCGGACATTTCAATGTTTTATATGAGGAGTTGCTTCTTCGGGAGAAAGGGGCTTCTTTCAGTATGAATTTTATAAAGGTATGAATTAATATAAACGGAATAAATGCGGCAGCAGGCGGTGGAAGTGGAGAAGCCGGCGGCTGCTGCCGGTGATGCGCCTGCGGTCACGACAGGCTGCAGGCCTTTATTAAGCTGCGTCACGCAGTGAAAGAAAGGTTGATAATCAATGAAAATTTTAGGAATGATATTATTAGGAATTGGAGGAACATTTGGTATTGCACTTGTAGGAGGCACGGTTGTTGGTATGATCGGTGTGATCCTCTACAAGATTTACCGCAAGCTTCGTTATAATATTTCGCTGTACAATTAGAAGTGCTTTGAAGTATGATGCGAGAGGAAGGCGCGATCATGCGGCAAATGGTCTGATAAGGGGGTGTCCCAATATTGGGACACCCCCTTTGAAGTGCTAGTGATGTATGAGAAATTATTTTTTTACAGTGATCTGAACAACGACCTTCTTACCGTTGGACAGAGACAGTGTAATCTTACATTTTCCCTTCTTTTTGGCGGTAACAACGCCCTTGCTGTTGACCGTTGCAACCTTAGGGTTGGAGGTCTTTAAACGAACCAGACCGACATAACCCTTTGTGATCGTGTATTTGATCTTCTTTGATTTCTTCACCTTGATCTTCAGCTTCTTCTTGGCAACCTTGATCTTGTAGACCTTCTTCGCCGGTGTGGCAGTTGTGGAAGGAGTGGTTGTCTTGCCCGGAGTCGGTGTCGTGACAGGTGTCCGTGTTGAAGCCGGTGTCTGCGTTGGCGCCGGTGTTGCGGTTGGAATCACAACAACCTTTTCGATAACGCCGGACACCGTGAATGGAACCATCACATACAGTCCATCGGCCGTCTCAAGGCGGGCAACGTATTTACCGTTCTTCTTGATCGTTGTTGAAGTGCCGTTGATAACATTTACCCGGTTGGAGGTATTCCAGAATGTGTCGCTCATTACAATGGATGGATCATAATCTCCCTCCATAACACGGATCGTTCCGGTTTCTCCCTGGAAGGTAACGTTGGCACCGGAAGCATCGGCATTCAGTGTGTTGGACGTTACGGAGAAGCGTGGTGCATCCGGAATGAATCCAAGATATGTCGTAAAAGAAAGAGAATTGGTTCCGTTCCAGCGGTTGCCGCGGTAATAGTAAGTTCCCGGTGTCAGATAGCAGCTATACATTGTGTCCTGCGTGCTCTGGAGGGTTTTTCCATTGAAGATACGGGATGTGATCGCCGTGTCAGAGAAAAGCTCCCAGGTGATATAGTCATTTTCGCAAAGAGGCATCGCCAACAGCCAGCCGCTTTCCTCGACAACGAAGCTGTGTACATTACTGTAGCCCTTCCAGTCAGTCGTGATCGTGTCTGTCGTAAGGGAAGCTTCTGCGTTGACAGCGGAGGTCAGATCCTCTTTCTTGCTGATGACCGGAACGGTCACATCGGTTGTAATGGTAAAGTCCGGGCGTACATTGGTGTAGCGCAGACCACCGGACTTAGCCGGGATAAAGCCGATAAAGGAAGAGATTGTCAGGGGATCGGTTCCGTTCCAGCGGGATGCCTGATAGTAGTATGTACCGGCGGCTATCGTATAAGAAGAAATCTCGTCGCGGCTGGAATCGCAGCCTTTCGCCTCAAACACAGGGGTCGTCTTGGCAAGATCCATATAGACGGTGCCTTTGGCATAGCCCTCCGGGCTGATCGGTGCCACAAGAAGTGTACCCGGGCAAGGAAGATTGATCTCATACAGAGGTGTATCTCCGCTCCAGTCCGTTTCAATGATATCCGGCGAGCTTGCCGGATAGTCGTTGTCAATGTAGCTGCGGAAATCCGCTACGTTTTCCACAATGGCATAATCAAGTGCCTGAATCACGTCAGCCGCTGCGGCATGCTGTGGCTTCGCTGCGTAGAAATCGCCGGAGGTGATCACCATGGCGGCGGACAAGGCGCAGACGATGATGTTTCGGAAAAGTTTGTTTCTTTTTTTCATAAATACCCTCATTTCTTTCATTTGTTCATGTGTTTCGTGTCAAAATGCTTCGATTTAAGTATATGGGGAAAGAAATGGGAAGTCAATGGAAATGGAGGGTGATGAGAAAATTTTACATGGATTACATATCCCCTCGATCATATTAACATCGAGGGGGATAAACTTATATGTTGATAAAACAATGTTTATATTGTTTTTTACATGAATCAGGGGTATACTCTATTAAATATCAGGTAATTATGGAGTTGTGATTGGGGGTGGTATATCTGATATGAAAGAAATTAAATATTCTAAGCAGGCAATCAAATTCTTAAAGAAACGTGATATGGTTACCAGGAAACGTATCGTGAACGCAATCAATCATCTTCCGGCTGGAGATGTTAAAAAGTTGCAGGGAGAAGAAAATTACCGCTTGCGGGTAGGAGATATTTATATGTCAGCAATTAAGGAACGAATTATGGGAGCGGTTGCTGTTATGAATGATAATGAAGCTGAGATTGTGTGGGATTTGATCATCCATAATTTTCCGCTACGCTCTTGGGATAATATAGAGACTGTTGCACCTGACGAGTGGGACAGAGTGATGTTGAGGGAAATACATGATGATCCGGATTGCAAAGAATTTGTTTCGAGTGAGGCTGCACTGAAAGAATTAGGTTTGTAGGCAGTATCAGGAGGCTGAATCGACATAATATATTGCTATAAAAGGTAACACCTTGCATAAAAGCGGAGGTGTTACCTTTTTCGTATTTTGATCCTTTTTACTCAAGCGAACGCTTTGATAATTATTTCGTCAAGACAATTCATGTCATCCAATTATCTGTAAACGATTTTTCGTTCCTGCATATATTAAAAGTATCACGGAAATATTCCTGATATTTCAAAAAAGCAGAAAGGAAGTATATCTATGAACTCAATGAATGGATGCCGCGGGAATATGGGATGCCGCGGAAACAGAAATTGTCGTGCCGTTCCGGAATCCTGCGACTGCATGCCGGACAATGTCCCATCCTGCAATATGACTCCTCAGGACGCCGCATGCCGCACGGCAGAGGGACAATGCCGGAATGATTCTGCCGGTGACAGCTGTACCGATCCTCTTTACGGCATGCCTCTCGCCATCGGCTATGTCCCGTGGCAGCAGTGGCGCAAAATCTACGATCCGGCAGATGGTCTCGCCAATGGAACGATCTTTCCGGAATTGAATTTGCAATTTTATGGATGCATCCCGCAGGGCTGCGCAAAAGGAGGCAGATTATGAGCAAGGATCAGATGCGATTACTGAAATATATCTCCCAGGTCAGCTTTGCTCTGACGGAGACAAACCTCTATCTGGACACCCACCCATGCGATAAGGTAGCACTGAGTTATTATCAGATGGTAAAGAAGCAGCGTGAGGAGGCAGTGCAGGAATACAGCGAGAAGTATGGACCGCTTCAGGCGGATCAGGTAAACTGCAAGGATTACTGGACATGGGTTGAAACCCCGTGGCCATGGGAGCTGTGACATTTACCGGCTCGCGTTTCTGACATTTTAATTTCATATTTAATAAAATAGAATGGAGTTTGTCATATGTTTAATTATGAAAAAAGACTGGAATATCCGGTTCATATTACCAGGACAGATCCGAAGGCGGCGATGGTGATCATCAGTCAATACGGCGGTCCGTATTCGGCAAGTTTAGGGGTGGCACAAAGCCCCTGTTTTCGGGGCTTTGTCTACTTTGAAATCTTTTCGATGGAAGTATTCAGGAAGCAGTCAAGCGTTCCGGCTTCCTTGTCATATACGAAATGATCAAACACTTTTCGCAGTGAATTTCCCTTTACAATATAATCCTGATCCGGATCCTGCAGGACTGTCAGAAGATGATTCATATCAATCTGCTGATATCTTTCCTTGATGGGAGTTACTTTATGGGTATCGGCAAGCTGCTGTTCCAGTTCATCCCGTTTTTTCTGCAGGAGAGCTTTATTCTCCCGGTACTCCTCCAGTGAATCAATGCCGGAGATATAGGCGTCTTTGATCCGGCGTTCCTTTTCGGACAGTTTGGAAAGCTCCCCGGTAAGGTATATGGTATCGTCTGCATGCGGAGCATCTGAGAAGTGATACATCAGGTCGAAGGACTGTCCAAAATGGATAATGGCATCCATCACCATCTGTTCCAGGGCGGCAGCAGAGATATAGGAGTTGTGATCACACATTCCTTTGATGTGCTTCCAACACTGGAAGAATGGTGCAGCGTGTTTCTTCTGGCCGCCCTTGTTATATCCCAGGGAAGCACCACAGGAGGAACAAAGGACCATACTGGAAAGCCAGTGCTTTGTAGCCACGACGCTTCGTTTCTGGCCGAAGCTGCTTGTGGTGCGTGCTTTTGCAAGAAGACGTCCGGCAGCAGCAAAGATGTCTGCAGATATAATGGGTTCGTGCTGCCCATCGGACAGAATCACGTCTCCGGTATCCTTGCGCCGGTTCTGCGACCGATCGTAGAAGTTCCATCGGATCTTGCCGATATAAAACGGGTTTTCCAGAATATAGGTGACGGTCCGGGTTTCCCACCGACCGCCCCGGTTGGTTGTGATTCCCTGCCGGTTTAATGTGCTTGCAATATCGTTCCGGCTCATATGTTGCTCGGTAAACATCCGGAATATACGGCGGACCAGCTCCGCCCGTTCCGGATCAATCTGTGGTATCTCGCCACGTTTCTTGGTATATCCGATAGGAGGATTGGAGTTGTAGCCGCCATTTAGAGCATTTTGCGTCATTCCACGCATGACCTCCCCGGAAAGATTCACCAGGTAGAACTCATCGGACCACTCGATCACCATCTCGATCAGCCGGCCATACATTCCTTCAATGATCGGTTCGGAGATGCTGATCACATCCACATTGCATTTCTTCCGGAGGATGGACTTGTAATAGGTGGCCTCATCCTGATTGCGGGCGAAACGGGAAAATTTCCAGAGCAAAACGGCATCATAGGGGTGGCTTTTGTCCTTGCACGCAGCGATCATCTCCTGAAATGCCGGCCGCTTCTCAGAGGACTTGCCGGAGATGCCGTGCTCCTCCATATAGACATGGGTGAGAAGCATATCATGAGCCTGTGCGTATTCCTTGATCAGGCGAAGCTGACTATCCGGGGAAAGCTCCTCCTGCTTGCCAGTAGAGACGCGAATATAGGCGCATACTTCTTTTAATTGTTTCATACGATCACATCCTTATCCTATGTTTATCAAAAAATGGGTACAAAAAGAACACCTGTTGCGTTGAATCGGGTGCTCTGATGTGATACAATATGCTTGTTTGGGGCATTCTGTATGTATTGCGTATCACATCAGAGTGTTTTTATCAGCAGTCCGGATTGCCGTCCGGGCTGTTTGTTATTGTATTTGTAATCTTTCCAAAAGATCATTGGGAAGATTGAAAATTTCAAAAATAGTTTTGCCTGAAATGGTGGTATTTCTATATGGAGAAAATAATGTATGTAAATCTTGTAACATATTTTCAATCATATAGTGTTCATTTAACAAAATAGAGAAAAGCAAAATAAGTGTATAGGCTCCATTTTTTGAAATGCCAGAATCATATTCTTCACTGTTCGTTAATGTAGGAAAGAGAGTGAGAATAAGATTTTTCGGTATTTCTATATTTATGTTCGATACAAATAATCGATTGCCGTGAGCCATACTATTTCGGTACTCTTTGAGCAGGGAAAGGGACTTAGCTAATAATTCTTTTCGATGCTCTAAAGAAATAGAATCGATTGGTAGTAGCTGATCACATATATACGTCTTGTCATCTTCAATTAGAATGGAATACCATTTTATAGAAAGACCAAATGGTAAATTATAGGTGATAATCCAAGGGGGTATATGGTTTTTTTCACTTTTGTAATGTCGGGTAATAGGATTTGGTCGATTGTTTAACTCCTTTTTTATTTGGGATAGGATGCCATTTCTGATGTTTGTACTTCGGCTATAATGGTCTCGACATAAGTAATCATCAGGATTTCGACAAGACAAATCGCTTAAATCCGTATATACTCCATATGTTTTTGAAACTATATAAGAGATATTTGATTTTAATGAACGTTCTACGGCTAAAATATATTTAAATAATATATTACTAAAGTTGCTGTCTATAATATGCAGGGCATATAAATTGTTAAAGGAAACAGGTGTTTTTAAAACGTCCGATCCGGGTTCCGTGTCAAATATGTGGTAATATCCATTAATTAAAGTGTAATAAGATATATTCTTTAAGACACCTATTGCAAATGTTTTATCATCGATAATAAAATTTCTGGATTCTAAAAGTTCTAACAGCTGTTCGTATGTTTTAAAAGGTTTGTCATACTGATTCATTTCTTCTGACATAAAGCAAAACCCCCCTTATCTAAATGATAAGAGGGGTTTCACTAGTCATTTTTGCAACGACCATTTCTGTTGTGACCTCATCTTATCATTTCTATGAAAATCTGTCAAGCCAATTTTACGGGATCTCCCGGTGTAATCAAGTTATTTTTTACTTCAAAAGGTTTTATGCTGGATTTATCAATGGGGAGTGTTTCGTATGTTGTTGTGGTGAGAACAGGGGAAATATCAAAAACCCTTGTTTTAGTTATTACATTTTTTCTACAGACTGAATATAAGTCATTTACTTCGATTACATCAAGACTATCTTTGCAATATTCATAATTACATAATTTGGTTCCGTCCGGATTGAAAATCTCATCACCTACTTCATAGACGATGATAGAATCCCCGACTTTTAAATTATCCTTGGTTGCACTTGTTATGATTGTCCGGTTATCAAGTATTCGCAACACACGTCCGATACAATGTTTCCCGTATATTTCCTTGTCTGTACGCATAGTATTTACCTCCTTGCTATGATTAATAAAAATACCCCAAGCCTTGACAGCCTCCCTTATAGTGGGAATGTCTACCGCTAGGGGGATGTTAATCGTAATTGTGTAACTCATGTTACAGTTATTACATATACCTTTTAGCGGAAACAAGCAAATCCTGTTTGTATTTGTAAATATCCACAATATTATCTATGTAAATACGTGTAAAGTTTTTATTTTCATCAGGAATCAGTAGCTGCTTCTTCTTTGTGTCAAGGTTTAATCGGCATATAGGTTTTCGATTGTTATCATCAAAAAGGATTCCGAAATAACTTTCGGTATCACGATAGAAAATCTTCTCTAAGGGGATTTCCTCAGTTAAAATAGCGCGTATGATATTATAGGCTTGAAGTTCTTCTTCGGTTGTGAAAATTTTGCTTTTCGGCTCCTCAGTGGTTGCGATTTCTTCTGCTTTATCATCATTACTATCAGGTTCTAAGGCTGATGAGATTTTTTGGTTTACCAGATCACTTATATAGGTGTTGAAGGATTTCTGAATAATAGGCTTAAATTTATCAATAATCTTTTGAGTTTTTAAACCATCATAAATATCAGATAAAATGGTTTTGGCAAAATCATCACTGATTTCTGTAGACTGCTTACGTAGCCAATCTTTAATTAAACTAGAGTATTTCAACTCAGAAGCAACACTGAAAATGGAATCCTTATCGAAGGAATCCTTGCAAAACTTTTTTAATGCATTTACTGATGTATCCCGTAAGTTTGTCATATCGATTTCTAAAAATGGAGTCATATCCATTTTGTTTGCTTCATCCAGATCTGTGTAGAATTTGTAGCACAATCCGTTTGTGAGTATTGCGAATTTAGCGGGACAAGTTGCGAAATAACGAAATAACTGTGAATCGTGTTTGGTAAGAGATTCTCCACACCATTTACATTCAATTAATATCTCTGGTGTTCCATTGTTTAAAACGGCATAATCGACTTTCTCTCCCTTTTTAATGCCAACATCAGCTGTGTATTCTGGATAGAATTCACTAGGGTTAAAAACATCGTAACCCAATAATTGGAAAAAAGGTATAATCATTGACATTTTTGTAGACTCTTCGTTGGTAATAGAAGGAGTCATGGTAATAATTCTTTGTGCAAATTGTTTGATTTCTTCAGTAAAATCCATAATAATCTTCCTTTCATGTAAATATATAATATTTTAATGATATATGTGTAATTCAGTGTTTGTTATGCAATTCTTTCTCTTCTACAGTATTGTGAGTAAAAAAATCATCTTTTTGAATATGTCGCATTTCATGCAGATATGCCTGCATACGTTGTTCGTAGGAAAGACGTGCATTCAAAAAGATGCTAAAACTCCCATCTTCGTTAATAGTTACGGTTGCCGGAATTGAATTTCCGAAGTCTAAAACTTGTACATTTACATCATCCAGAAGCCTCACCCCCTATATTATTGTCCATTTTCTTTCCGTTTCAAAGCCATCAACATACTATGGACTGTTTGTAGATCTTCAGGGTTAGCATCTCTGGCTGCATCGAAAAGAAGGGAAAGTTCTTTGTTGTCGTAAATCTCCTGTGCAATTTTGCTGGTTTCCGGATTGAGATAATAATCCGGAGTATGTGTATCATCTGTTTCATCTATCAAATCAGATTTTTTGATATTAAAATAGTCAGCTAGTAATTGAACCTTTCCCATACGCGGTAGCGCAATACCCTTACACCAGGTATTAAATGTTTGCGGGGAAACATTTATTGCTTCAGCAACTTCTTTTTGTGTTTTGTCGTGTTCTTGCAGCAATGTTGTAAGATTGTTTGAAAAAATCATTTTTTGCTGTTCGTCAGTCATAGTATCACCACGCTTTCTTTAAAATGATAATACAATAAAATTTGAACAAAATCAACCAAAAGTCAAAAAAAGTTTGATTATAGTATTGACATCAAATTTAATTTGATTTATATTTATAACCAAGACAAGGAGGTGAAGAACGTTGGAGAAGCTACAAATTAGCTTAGCGGCGGCTCGAGTCAATGCAAAAATGACACAATATGACGTAGCTAAGGCGTTATCTGTAAGTAAGCAGACAATTAATAACTGGGAGAATGGAAAGACAGAGCCTAAAATGCAGCAGAGTAGACAGTTAAGTGAGCTCTATAAGATTCCCTTAGACAATATTTTTTTGCCCAGGAAATCAAATTAAATTTGATATATGTTTTAAAGATTAAGAGGTGAAACAAAAATGAATGGTAAAAATCCAATGAAGCTTTCCGTAGAAAAGAATGACGGAGAGTACAAAATCAAACTCGATGATCAGGAGCTTCGATATGTAGAAAATTACAATATTGATGTGAATTCAAGATTAGAACCAGGGAAAGCAAAACTTACGTTGGAAATGTTGGTTCAGTATCCGGATTAGAACGGTAATGAGAGGAGGGATAGAAGAGATGGAAAGATTATTGGATTTTTTAAGGATGTATTCCGAAGAGATTGCGATTGGAATTACCTGCGGGATTGTAGGGAGTTTTATAGGAATGGCGATAGCATGGCTGTTAGGAATACTGTGAGAAGGGTGGAAATAACTGCAATTACAATGGGGAGGATGATCTGCAATAAAACAAACTGCAGATTGAACCATTGTTTGCTTTCGACTTCTGCAATACCAAGTTGATCTAGATAAAAGATGGAATTGATATCTATATCTGCTGGACCACCGTATACGGTCATATTCCCGCCGGATTTTTCAATGTATTGCTGACACATAAGCTGTTGGAGGTCCTCAATGGAGATTTTTCCTTTAAATCTCTTTTTGAGATCCAGATATGAAACGGTGTGTTTTTTGTAGATATAATTGAGTATTTTGCGGTAATGATTGGTCATAATCATGCGGAAACCTCCTTAATTTGAAATGTTTGTAAATAGAATAGGAGAAAGCAAGAGAAAAGTCAATATTGTGGAATGGTTTAGTGGACGCAGGGAAGTCAAACACCCGAACAATCCCATCAACATAGGATAAAGGGAAGGAGTGTGATGAATATGGCAAAAAAAGCAAAACCAGAGGTAAAGAACCGTTTTTTCATCCAACGGGATGGTAAATATGTCAACGTGGAAGATCTGCCCCAGGAGGAACAGGACATTATCCGGAAGAATTTTTCGGAACAGTTGGCAGACGCAATGATGGAGGGGCTTGGATATACCAGAGTCACACCATCAGGTAAAAAGACAACAGCATAAAGGCGAGTGGCAGGCATAGCAGGGGGCGTATCGGAATCCTTTTTCCTATAGTAATAATTACAGATTACCCCAAACAGAATGTTCTACAAACATATTAGATGCGCCCTCCGCTGTGCCTGCCGGACAAGCAGGAAAGGAAAGAACATATGAAAGAGACATGTATGGCAGTGATCACAAAAGCCGTCATTGAATTTGATGATTATGGTCGCCTGCAGTTTGAATTGTGGCTGCAGGGATGGAGAGAAAACCAACACTTTACGAAAATAATCACTGGATATCCGCTCGGAAGAGGTCATGTTGGAGCGACGAACTTTGAAGGGAAAGCCAGAGGAGTGGTAGCTCTTATGCGGATCATGGATGTGGTTGGAGTATCAAGCTGGGATTGGCTGGAGAACAGGTCTGTACGCATTCTGGATGATGAGATGAACGGCGGGATTCATACAATCGGAAATGCGACCGAAGATAAATGGCTGGATCTGCACGACATTTTTTATCCTCACGCAGTGAAGAGAAGAGCAGACTTTCAGTTCGGTGAAGCAGATCCGGAGACAAGAGAAATATAAGATATGGCGCCGGGTGCAACAGAGGATATATCCAAAACCTCCCTATAGTTTAACAACAATTTACAACAAAAAGACCAAGTTTGATGCCATAAACAAAATGGATATATCCTTTGTTGTGCCCGGCGAGGAAAGGAAAAGTAATGAGTGCCAAGAGAGCAGCGATCCGCCGGGAGAGAAAGGAACGTCGGAAAGCGGAACACCGAAAGGCACCGGATGGAGAAGCCAGAAGGGCAGCAGAGCAGGGCAGAATGGACGGAAGGACATTGGCTGCCTGCATTATCATCAATGTCCTTTATGATCAATTCGGTTTCCGCGATAAACGTCTTATGAGAATGGTGAAACAGATCAATCAGGAGGCGTTGAAGTTTGATCAGGAGGCAACAAGATTTAATCTGGAGTTTTATGCCGGCAGACTGCAGGAAAGGATTCAAGCAGCACAGATCAGACCTAAGGTAGAACGTCTGACAGAGACCATATATGGCAGCGTCAGGGATGAATATTTCATATCGTCCGGCGCCGTGATGTTTATGGTTTTGAATGAATATTTTGGATTTGCCTCCAATAACAAAGGGACAGGACGCACAGATCTGATCATGGCGTACATGGTAAATGAATACGTCAAAGTGAATCTGGATCCGGAAGGGCATGATGTAAAGTTTTATTACAGCAGAATGAAGGAAAAGACGGGTCTTGATATTTAAGACTGACAGGAAATGAAAGTTTGATCAAAGAAAGGAAAAAATGATGAATTTATTGAGAAATAGTAAAGCGGAGAGAACGACAGGAAAGAAAGTGAAGATCGATGCGGAATATTATAGCAACCTGCAGTGCAAGGAATACTTGCTTGAGGCAGTCGCAAAGGTAGTGGCGGATGAGGGTGACGATGCATCCAAGGTAACCAGGATCGCAGCTATTCTGCAGATACAGATCCCGCCTGAATTTGAGGAGGGATATATTGGAAGATGTTAGATTGTTTTACGCCGCCGGTACCAAACCGGCAGAGCAGGCGGACAAGCTTCCGCCGGAATGGCAGCAGAGAGTAGATCAGGAGGACATCCCCTCGGTGCGTCCATATATACCGACAGAATTGGAGTACATTGGCACGGTAACTAAAGGACAGATCTGTTTTGATTATTATGTATTGCCGGATGGACAGCTCCGGCAGGAGTACCGCCGCCCGGAGCAGGACATTATTCTGTCGTACCGGGACGAGGAGAGCCTGCAGCACGTCCGGCAGAGAACAAGAAAAAAGAGAGCAGCTATCGCAGAGCCGCCCTCGGAAAATGTCGTATGACACCAACAATCTAATCATACGGCATAGGCGTTGAAAAGTCAAGGAATGCCAAGGGTTATAAGCCCTTTGGCGACCTTGTAATGAGTATTATAAAACGAAGCACAGAGGATTCTTATGAGCCGTATGAAGAAAAAGCAGACGTACCATCAGTATGACTTCGAAGATGTGTATGGAAAGGAATGGAAAATAAGCCCCCTGCCGGTCAGCAGAGACGGGCAGTTAAAGATAGAGGATTGTTATGACAGCTCTGTGCTGGGAGAAGAGACGGCAGCAGAGAGGGTGGATAGACGCATGAAGGCGCTGGCATCCTGCCGGATCATGCTGCAGAGGATCATTTCCGGGGATTATGTGGAGAGTAATATCTATCCGGTCTATCTGAACCGGAAGGATGTACCCAGGGTGGAGAAGTATCGGACCAGCCGGGAGGCACAGAAGCGTCTGAATCAGAAGAACCGCCGGAAGAAATATATCCGGATCATCAACACCAATTTCCGTGCCGGTGATCTGATCGTCACACTGACATATAAGGATGGAGAGTATCCGACCCTGGATCGTGCCCGGAAAGATATCAAGAATTATTTAGCAGCCATCGGCCGTTATCGTAAAAAGCAGGGGATGACGCCGTTGAAATACATATATGTGATCGAGTATGTGGATGGACCCACGAACAAGGTGCGGATCCATCACCATCTGATCATGTCTGCCATGGACAGAGATGTGGCGGAAAGCAAATGGACAAAAGGCAGAGTAGAGAGTAAATATGCCGATCCGGACGATGACTTTGGGCTGGAGGGCTTTGCCCGATACATCTGCAAGCTGGAATCAAACGGAAGGCATCTGATCCAGCATTCCAGGAATCTCAAGAAACCGATCGTCCGGGAGAATGTGACCAAGCTCACCAGGAGAAAGATGCGGGACCTGGTTCTTGCCGGGGATGATATGGGTCCGATGATGGAGAAGATCTTTCAGGGCTCCTGCCGGTATATTGATTCCAAGACTTATATATCTGACCTGACGGGAGGATTTTACATATATTCACGTTTGAAAAAGAAAGAGGTGAAAACCATGGAGACAAAAACGACGTCCGATAAAGCGGACAGCAGTTTGAAACCGGTCAAAATATATATTGATATGGAATGGAAAGGGTCTTTGAAAAAGGGGAGTGCTTCCTACTCCATCGTACTGGAGACGATGGTTAAGGGACGGACTTATACTGCCGTCCATCACGGTGAGGTAATAAATACCACGCAGAATCGTGCGATCCTGCATATTTCCAGAATCGCTTTGTCACATCTAAGGGGAAGATTTAATCTGGAGATTCATGCGGCGAGCGGGTATCTCGCCGGGGGCTTCAACCTCTGCCGGTTCCAGTCGGCAGCAGAGCGGGAGTATCAAAACACAAAGAATGCTGACCTGATCGACAAGCTTCTCAAAGCGGCAGCAGGTCATGCCATCCGCGTGGTACCGGAACAGCATCACGCTTATACAGACTGGATGCGCAAGGAACGGGAAAAAGGGCAGCAGGGCGAAAGAGACCCGAAGATGTGGGAAAAGACCATTGATGATAAGAGATAGCCGAAGGGCGGAAAGGATAAATCATATGACAGAAAATATAAAAATGATGGTGCTGCAGATGCCGGTAAGCCAGCTTGAGCATCATCCGGACAATCCACGAAAGGAGCTGGGAGATCTGACGGAGCTGGCGGACAGCATCGGCAAGAAGGGCGTCATGCAGAATCTGACGATCATCCCGCAGGAATGCAGAGATCTTCCGGTGGAGCAGCAGCCGGGCATGTCACAGATCAGAATGGATGCGACATTCTATGTGCTGATCGGCAACCGACGGATGGAGGAGGCAAAGCAGGCGGGGCTTAAGACTCTTCCCTGCCGGATCGTCACAGGGCTTTCCAAGAAAGACCAGATCGCCATCATGCTGGAGGAGAATATGCAGAGGAATGATCTGACCATCAAAGAGCAGGGGGACAGCTTCCAGCTCATGTTGGATCTCGGAGACTCCGTGGAGGATATCAGGGAAAAGACCGGCTTTAGCAAGAGTACGATCTACCATCGGCTCAATATCGCCAAGCTGGACGGGGACATTCTGCAGGAGAAAGAGGAGGACGAAAGCTTCCAGCTCACCATGGCCGATATGTACGCCCTGGAGAAGATTGAGAGTGTAGAGAAAAGAAATGAGGTACTGAAGAAAGCAACCGGCAGCAGCAACCTCCGATACCTTGCCGATCAGGCAGCAGATGAGGAGAAAGAAGAAAAACGTCTGGAGAGATTTGCAGAGTGTATGCAGGCACTTGACATTGAAAAGGCACCAAAGGGAACAGCAGCATGGTCCAATGGATGGAAGATTACAAGGAGCATAAACCTGTCGGCGAAGTTTAAAACAGACGAAGACTTTGAACAGGAACTGCAGGAGCTGGAGTTATTAGAGACAGACAAGGAAATGGGGTGGAAGGAGGAATATGGATGGGCTTATGTGATGGAGAAGAGAGAACTGCAGGAGCAGAGCACAGAAACCTCTGCGGAGCAGAATGCAGCACGATCAAAAGCACAGCTCCAGGGGGAGAATACAGAATGGATCCGGAAGCAGTGCAAGCAGATTGTAGAAAGTATGAGAGCACTTATTTACAGAACGATCACAGAGAAGAGATGGGGAGACAGCATCGGAGGGACAGGAAAAATAACGGATGCCCTTTGGAATTTTTTGTTGAAAGAAGAACCAAGTATATCTTATGTGGTATTGGAGGATTTCTTTGACTGGGATATCCCGGAGGAAGTGGAAGATGATCCGGATGAATATGCAGAGCTGATGAAAGAGAAAACAGAATCCATACCGCGAGGAGAACAGATGCTGATCTTTGCATGGTCTGAGATCCAATATGCATACTCCGTATTCCATAATGGGAAATACGACAAGGAAAATGCCGGGAGACTTCTGGAAATGGCAGCCATCCTGAAAGATTACGGATTCAGCCTTACCGAAACCGAACAGAGTGTTCTGGATGGCAGCAGTCCATTGTACACGAAGGAGGAAGATGATGCATAGATGTGAAATCCCCGGCTGCATCCATGAGGGATGTCACAGCCATCATATCGTGTTCCGCTCCCAAGGCGGACCAGACGTTGCGATGAATCTGATACGGCTTTGCCCGTATCATCATAACATGTCTCCGGAAGGGGTGCATATGAATCCTGCGCTGGACAAGCGTTTGAAGTGTGCGCTGCAGGAGGAATACGAAGCGTTATTTCCGGAAAGTGCGCTGACAGCGGAACTGGCAGCTGACCGGATCGGCATGAGCCGGAAGAAAGCAGAGAAGTATTTTTCGAAGGTTCCGAAGAATCTGGACGGCACCATGGACAGAGAAAATGTTATCCGCCGGCTAATGGGCGGAAGACTTTATTGAAATTATCGAAAGGAGAAAGACAATGGCAAAAATCAAGATGTGCTGTATCCATTATGATGGTATGAGCAACAAGCCAATCCAGAGCCGGTGCAGAGCGTTGAAGAAACTTTATTGCAGCTGCGAGGAAAAATGCAGCTTTTACAAGAGCCGGTCAGAATACAACATGGACGGCAGCAGGAAGAAAAGGTGATCACATGAGCAGAAAATTAACAGACTGCAAGTGGCCGGACTGCTTTCATTGTGATCGCCCGGACTGCGAATACAACGGAACGATCAAAGAGGATGGTAAGTATTTGAACAAGCTGATTTTATGGAGTAAATATCAGCACGCCTGCGAAGCAAGTGTAACGGCAAGGCAGGCGTATGAAAACCGTCATCCGGAGGTGATGGCAAACGAAATATATGCAAGAATAGTACATCCGCTGCCAAGGGCAGCAGAGAAAGGAGAACAAGATGTATTTAACACTGGGAATATTAGTCATATGCATTATGGCGATAACATGGATTCTCCTGTTACCTTTATTTCCGGCAATCGGGGAATATTACCTGATGCTGAAAAAGAGGTTAGCAGATGAAAATATAAAAGAAAAAGAAAAGGAGACAAACAATGAATAACACAAAAACTGGAGGAGTTATTGCAGGAATTATTATGGTGCTGGTGGTTGTAATGTTTGCGATTAATATTCAGGTCATTCCGGCCGGATATGTGGGCGTGCAGTACAACATTAACAAAGGCGTGGAAGAGAAGGTTCTGGGACAGGGCTGGCATATTACTGCGCCGACAGTGAAAGTAAAAACGTATACCGTAGGACTGGAGCAGTCATACCTGACGAAGGAGAAGAAAGGTGACTCCAAAAAGGACGAAAGCTTTTCGGCGAGCTCCTCAGAAGGAAAAGCTCTGCAGATTGATCTTACATATTCGTATCAGTTTAAGGCTGATAAGGTAAGCGAAGTATTTACCAGATTTAAGGGACAGAACGGTGAAGATGTTCGAGACAGGTTTATCAAGCCGAATATTGTTTCCTGGACCAAAGAGGTGATTTCACGGTATAAGGTATCGGACATTTTAGGATCTGAGAGGGCAAATGTCAATACGGCATTGACTGAATATCTGGCTGATAAGTTTGAAGAATATGGCATCACGATCAGCAACGTGTCTTTGATCGATATTACAGTAGACCAAAAGACCAGAGAAGCTATCAACGCTAAGATTACGGCGCAGCAGGAAGCAGAAACCCAGAAAATTAATAATCAGACTGCCATTGATAAGGCAAAGGCAGATGCAGAAGTACAGAAGACCGAAGCAGAAGCAAAGGCAAATGCGGAGCTGATATCGGCAGAAGCGGAGGCCAAAGCAAACAAGAAGCTCAGTAATTCCATTACGGACGAGCTGATTAAAATGAAAGAAGCGGAAGCCCGCCTCAAGCACGGATGGATTACAATTTCCGGAGCAGATAATACCATTGTGAAAGAAAAATAATTTGGCAGCAGATCAACAGGAGAATCACAGCCGGGTCCTGAAAAGGATCCGGCAAATATAAACTGCAATAACGAAATGAGAGGTAATTATGACAGATCAGGAATTAAAAGAAGTAATACAGGAAATCAAGAACAGCACCATGCCGATTCAAACGCAGCAGAAGCTTATTGATGAGCTGGAGGGCAGCAGATGGATTCCGATAGATGAGCGGCAGCCAGAAACGGACACATACATTTTGGTGTCCTTTGAGAACTGCAATATGCCTGATATCGCAAGATATGAAGAGGATAAAAATGGCGGCGCATTCTATCCGGGCGATGAGGAAAGAAGTTATAAATCGTTTGGACTGATTGTAAGCGCATGGAAACCGTTGCCGGATAACTGGAAAAATTGAGAGGTGAGGATAATGAGTGATATTATTTACGATGTAATTTTGAAGAGACATAATGGCAGTTCAAGGCCTGACGTATGTATTTTTTATGACGAGGATAAAGAACTGGCTGTTGCTGCAATGGCTGATTATAACAGGAAGAATGGCTTTTTAATTACAGAAAAAGGCGGTCGTTTCTCTATTGCCGACATCGTTCTTCGGGAGCGGAAAGCTACTGGAGAGGTGATTAGTGAAAATCCATACCGTGAGATTTTTGACACAGTGACAGGAAAAAGAATTGAGAGGAGCGAAAAAGAATGAGGTTAATTGATGCGGATAAGTTGAATTTTTTAGAACAACATTACAATAAAAGCCAGATGAAAGCGATTCTTGATTTTTTGGATGCACAACCTACAGCCTATGATGTTGACAAGGTTGTGAAAAAGTTGGAAGAAAGAAAATCACTTTATAAAAGATTGCAAAAACTAAAAGACAGAGATTTTATAGGATACGGCTACAAAATAGAAGCAATAGATAATGCAATCGAGATAGTAAAGGAGAATATTAATCATGAATAAAGCAATCTTAATGGGTCGTCTGACCCGTGATCCGGAGATCAGATACAGCTCCGGCGATGAACCAACAGCGATTGCAAGATATACCCTTGCAGTCGACCGCAGATATAAGCGTCAGGGAGATGACCAGACAGCGGACTTTATCAATTGTGTTGTCTTCGGCAGGGGAGCAGAGTTTGCGGAGAATTATCTTCATCAGGGTACCAAGATCGTGGCAGTCGGACGGATCCAGACAGGAAGCTACACAAATAAAGACGGCCACAAGGTTTATACCACAGAGGTCATTGTTGAGGAGCAGGAGTTTGCAGAGAGCAAAGCGGCAGCAGCGCAGAATGAAAACAGAGGCAGCAGTACAGGAAACACAACAAGACCGGCACCGGCATCTGATCCGGGAGACGGCTTCATGGATATTCCGGATGCAATCGAGGAGGAGCTGCCGTTTAACTAAAGGAGGGTCGCATGGCAAAGAAAGAATTAACCAGGAAAGAATACGAGAAAATTAAACGCATGGATCATCACGCAATGAAGTGCTACATAGAAAGTGTTTACCGGTCCGGCTATGATGCCGGGGCAAGAAAAGAGCCGGTAGATCCAACACACAACAAAATGCCGGCGATCGATCGGATCCGTGACGAGATAGGTAAGATCAAAGGTATTGGCGAAAAGAAGCAGCAGGCAGTGATAGATGTGATTATCGAAAAATGGGAACAGGAGGGTAGCATATGTTAAGCGAGGAAGTAAAGAAGATGAGATTGCAGCATATGTCTCTGGTACCGACAGAGGGAGCTTGTAAATTCTGTGGACAGATCACAGCCATAGAGGTACCAGAGGACTGGACGGACGAAGAGAAAAACGAATATGCGACAGAAATGTGTAAGTGTCCGGAAGCAGACTGGTATCGACTGAACAAGCTCAAGAAAGAAAAAGGACGGAAGAGAGTCAGATCATTATTTGAACGGGATCAGTCTGATGCTGTCAAAAGCTTCCTGCAGGCAGCAGTGGAATTGATCGCGGATGAAGACATCAGCAGCATCACGGTCAAGATTAATGATGTAACAAAGGCAGACATTAAAACGGGATCAAAAGGCGGTATCCGGGTAGAAAGGACGGATACCACAAAACAGATGGAGGAGTAGACAATGGTAAGTAAGGAGACAAAGGAAACGATCTTGGCCACGATAGACGAAGTATTCCAAAAGATGAATTCCATTTCCTGGATCGATCGCCAGAAAGCAATGTCAAATGAAGCGTTCAAGAATACAGAAAAGATTTTGTATTGTTTCAATGTGCTGAAAGAGCACGTTTCCAATGAGCAGGAATACCTTGAGATTGCATTGCACGGAAAGAGCAAGTCAATCACCTCATACATAAAAAACGGTGGGGGACCAGTGGATGACGATACGAAGTTGCGTGACCGGATGGATTCATACCGACGCAGTTTAAATGATGTGGAGCGAGTAGAAGCGGCGTTGGAACATATCCGGGGCATGAAAGGGTATGAAGTCATCGAGGCAAGATATTTCAATCGTAAACCAGGTGGCGAAAATTATACCTGGGAAGAAATTGCCGGGACACTGGCCGGATCAGACGGATATTCAGAGAATCTGAATGAAAAGACGGTCCGGGCATATAAGAAAAAGCTGATCAAGGAGATGGCAGTTTATTTATTTGGGTCCGATGCGATATAATATTGCCCGAATTGCGACCCTAGACATATGCTTTTTTATGTGTTAAAATTTTTACAATTAGTTTTTTGTTATAATTCATTAAGACGTATTTTCTTTGCAGGAAATGCGTCTTTTTTTTCGTGGGGAAGGTGGTGAAATGTCAGATGTCAAGATAAAGGCAGAAGCAGACTACATGTCCGGTATGAAATATAAGGACATCGCAGAGAAATACAATGTATCAATGAATACGGTTAAGAGCTGGAAGAAGAGATATGCCTGGGACAGATCCGGGGATGCGAAAAAGGGTGCACACAAAAATACAAAAAGGGTGCACACAAAATCAGATTCCAAAGGATGCAAAATGTCCGGCAGCAGTCCGCCTCCTTCAGAGGAAGTGGTGAATCTGGCGGATAATTCGGATCTGACTGAGAAACAAAGGCTTTTCTGTATTTATTATATTCGCAGTTTTAACGCTACGAAGGCGTACATGAAAGCATATGATTGCGAATATGAAACAGCGGCGGCAGCAGGTTCGCGAATGTTAAGAAATGTTAAGGTGAAAGAGGAAATTAACAATCTCAAACAGGGACGTCTCAACCGGGAGATGCTTTCTGAGGAGGATATCGTGCAGAAATACATTGATATCCTGTATGCAGATGCAAAGGATTATATTGATCCAAAACGAAATAAGATCAACCTGAACAATCCGTTCGCTGATGGCACACTTGTGAAAAAGGTCAGTTTTGGCAAGACGGACAGCGTGGAGCTGCTGGATAAGATGAAAGCATTGCAGTGGCTGGCGGATCATATGAGTCTGGCTACAGAGAAACAGAAAGCAGAGATTGAACTGTTGAAAGCGAAAGCGGAAGACAGCAGCCGGGCAGATGAGGAACAGCTTCAGGAGAAAGAGAATAATGTGGAAGAAATTCTGAAACAGTTGCATGATGTGCATCCGGATGAAGTGATGGAGTGAGGAAGGTGAGAATATGAAACTGGTATTATCGCCAAAGTTTAAAGATTTCCTGACTACCAGAACCAGGCGGGATTATCTGGAAGGGACCACGGCAGCAGGCAAGACCACGGTAGGAATCTTTAAATTTATGATGATGGTTGCAGACTCCGATCTTAAGTTTCATGTGATTGCCGGAGCAGATCTGGGTACCGTGGAGAAGAATGTGATCAATTCAGAGCTTGGCCTGATCGCCCAGATGGAAGGGTTGGCAGATTATTACCCGAAAGGACAGGGAAAGATCAGCCTCCCTCACATCAAGTACCGGACAAGAAAAGGAATGAAGATCATTTATGTATGCGGCTTTGATAACAAAGCCCGCTGGAAAAAGGTTCTTGGTTCACAATCCGGCTGCGTATACATTGATGAGGTAAATACGGCAGATATGGAGTTTCTGCGTGAGATCACCCACCGATGCAAGTATATGATGACTACCTCCAACCCGGATGCGCCGGATAAGCCAGTGTATAAAGAATTCATCAATCACAGCCGTCCTTTGAAGAGATATGCCGCAGATTATCCTGTGGAGCTTCTTGCGGAGCTGAAGGAAGAACCGGTTAAGGGGTATGTACACTGGTATTTCACATTTTATGACAATGCTTCCATGACACCGGAGGACATTCAGGAAAAGATCGATGCCGTTCCCAAGGGGACGAAGATGTATAAAAACAAAATACAAGGACTACGAGGCAAGGCAACAGGTCTTGTCTTTTGTAATTTTAGCAAAAAGCATCATGTCATCACGAAGGAACAGGCGAAGAAATATATCCGGAGCACAGGGCAGCAGACAGAATGGTTTGAATACTTTACCTCCGGACTGGATACGGCATACTCCACGACATCCCCGGATACCATTGCTATGAGCTTTGTCGGGATCACGAATAAAGGACGGTGTATCGTACTGGATGAAAGAGTTTACAACAACGCCAGTCAGACGGTCCCAATCGCACCCAGCGACACAGTGGTCAATTATGTGGCATTCCTGGAGAGAAACCGTAAGGAGTGGGGCGGTCTGGCGAGAAATGTTTTTGTGGATAGTGCAGATCAGGCAACATTAACGGAGTGCGCTAAGTATAAGCGTGCCCATCCGGAATGCCTTTATATATTTAATAACGCATACAAGAAAGTAACGATCATTGATCGTATCATGCTGCAGCTTGGCTGGATGGCATATAACGAGGAAAGACAGGCGTGTTATCAGGTGGTTGATACCTGTGTGAACTACATCCGGGAACTGGACAACTACAGCTGGAAAGAGGATAAGGATGAGGAGCCGGAGGACGCAAACGATCACATGATCAACAGTACACAGTATGCATGGATTCCATACAAGCACAAGATAGGAGGACGATCATGAGCACATTACATTTGATCATAATATGCGTAACCATAGTTTTTTGTGTAGCGCTGGCAAGCGATGGAGGAAATAGATGAGGTGGTTTAACAGAATGAGTGAGAATGTAAAACAGAGAATGCAGAGCTGGCTGCAGATCGCGCCTGCAAACGTGCATAGTTTCAATATACAGGAGACGATGGACTTTCAGGCAAATGTGATCAAAAACAGAATATGGTATCTGGGAGATCCCGATGAGCTGGCACAGTTATACAGTCAGATTGACAGCAGCCAGAACAGACTCCGCTTCTGGGCGGCACGAAGCAGTACAGGCAGAGAGATCCGCAAGATGCACATCGGCCTGCCTGCGATCATGGTAGATATGCTGACCAGTATTATTATGACGGATTTTGATGAAGTCACTGTGCCGGACAAAAGAAAAGACACATGGCAGCAGATCAGCCGGGAGAATAAATTTAAGTCTCTGCTGGAGGAGGCAGTCAGCCAGACATTATATCTGGGGGATGGAGCCTTTAAGATTTCACTGGATACCAGGATGAGTGAGTATCCGATCATAGAATGGTACCCGGCAGACAGGATCGATATCATCTATGACCGGGGGCGGATGAAAGAGGTGGTCTTTAAGACTGCCTACAAAGAAGGCAATAAACAATATGAGTTGCAGGAGCATTATGGTTATGGATATATCCGGAATGAGCTTCTGCATAATGGACAAAAGGCAGAACCGAAGAACGTCTCTGCGTTAGCCGGATTGAAAGATATCCGCTTTGATAATTCGTTCTGCATGGCGGTGCCTTTTTATATTTACAGCAACCCACGGACGAAAGGAAGAGGCAAGTCAATCTTTGACGGTAAAACAGATGACTTTGATTCTTTGGATGAAGTATGGAGCCAGTGGATCCAGGCAATGAGAGACGGACGTGCAACAAAGTATATTCCGCAGGACCTTATTCCTAAGAATCCGGAAACAGGAGCACTTCTAAAGCCTAACCCGTTCGACAACACATTTATCACAATGGACGGAGGAATGAGAGAAAATGATACCGACAAGGTGGAGGTTACACAGCCGAACATTCCCCATGAGTCGTATCTGAGCACATATATCACCGCATTGGATCTCTGCCTGCAGGGAATTATCAGTCCTTCGACCATCGGAATTGACGTGAAGAAACTGGATAATGCCGAGGCACAGCGTGAGAAAGAAAAGACCACGCTATACACCAGAGGTAAGATTATCGATGCGCTGCAGACCACAATACCGGAGCTGATCAATACCGTATTCAAATCACTGGATACCTTGAATCAGGTAACGGTGGAGGAGACGGAAACATCGGTGGAGTTTGGTGATTATGCAAACCCATCGTTCGAGTCACAGATTGAGACTGTGGGGAAAGCCAAGTCCAGTGCCATTATGTCCAATGAGGCCGTTGTGGATGAGCTGTATGGTGATACCAAGACAGAGGAATGGAAGCAGGAAGAGATCAATCGTTTAAACGCCAGAGATGGAGTGGAGACGATGGAAGAGCCGGCGTTGAATATGGATGGGCTTGAAGTGGAAAAACAGTCGGCAGCAGAGAGCGAGGGAGGAATGACAGGTGAAAGTAAAAGTAAGTCAAAAGATGTACGGAATGTCCCGGAAGGAGTATCAGAAACTTCTTGAGGTGGCATCGGAACAGGTACCTTTTGGAATCTATGCGGTAGAGAAGACCGGTTACGCAGAGTTGCGGTGCGACCGGTGCAAATCCGTCACGCAGCTAAAGGCATTAACCAGACAGTTTAAATCACAGGGCTTCAAGGTACATTCTAACCGATAGGAGATATCACCATGGAGAATATGGATTATGATGCGGGGAAAGCATTTGCGGCCATAGAAAATGAGCTGCTGGATTCCATGATGCGGAATATGAAACGGCACCGTGCAGAGGAAACGAAAGAGGGCTTTCAGTGGGAACAGTGGCAGGCGAAACAGCTTGCCGGACTGGAAGAATACCGCAGAAAACACAAAGGAAAACTGGAAGAGCGGTATGAGGCGATCAATTCCAAGATGCGGATGGCGATCCTGCAGGCGAATGCTCAAGGGAAAATGGCGCAGGAGAAGAAAATACTGGAGGCAATCCGCAAGGGTGCTAAGCTGCACCGGGCAACTGATAAGCTGCAGGGAGAATTCTTTCGGGTCAATGACCGGAAGATGAACGCCCTGTTGGATGCCGTAGAGAGTGATATGAAGCGTGCTGAGAGTGCAATCCTGCGAATGCATGATGATAAAGTTCGCCGGGCAATTTTTAATGCACAGGTATATGCAAACAGCGGAGCCGGTACCTATGAGAAAGCAGTCGATATGGCAGTGAAAGACTACGCTGCTGCAGGAATTAACTGCATTCGGTATAAAGACGGTAAGCAGGTCAATATAAAATCCTATGCCAGAATGGCACTCAAGACGGCAGGACTTAGAGCATACCTTACAGGAGAGGGAGCCAAGAGGCAGGAGTGGGGCATACATACTGTTATCATCAATAAACGTGGAAATCCATGTCCGTTATGTCTACCGTGGGTAGGCAAAGTGATGATTGATGATGTGTGGTCCGGAGGCACGGCAGCAGAAGCGAAGAAAATGGGGCACCCATTGATCAGTCAGGCAATGAATGCTGGACTATATCATCCGAATTGCCGAGATTCCCATACCACATACTTTCCGGGGATATCCACACCTCCGGATAAGAAGTGGAAGAAATCAGAATTGGCAGCCATAGAGAAGAATGTAAAACAGGAAGCCAGGCGGCAATATGCCGAGAGACAGGAGGAGAAGTTTGATCGCCTGGAACGGTGTGCAATGGATCCGGACGATCAGAGAAGATATGCAGTTAAGAAAAAGCAATGGGAGAAAACAAGCAATACGTTGAAAGAAAAAAAGGAAGATGATATACTAAAACTGAAAAATGAAATAACTGATATTGATATCCATCTTGATACTTTGAAAGAAAAATTTGAGAAGATAACAGACGGATATTCTTACGATGATTGGTTTAAAGAGTTTGAATCTATAGAAGAAGGTTTTGGAGATGTATCGGGTGATAACTCGTTTAATGAATTAAAAGAAATAGATGCCAAAATAAAAGACTTTGAAAAGCAAAAGAGCACGCTGTTGCTTCGGAAAGAAAAAAGAAAACAGTTAGACACTGGATTTACTGGTAAAGTTCCTGATAATGAACTTGATAATTTTAATAAAAAAGCATTTGAACAGATTAAGTTAGACACAGGCTATTCGGATGAAAAAGCAAAAGAATTTCAGGATGCACTTAATGAATATTTTGGTGGTGATTATGAATCTATTCTTACGGGTGAAGGAACAACTGCAAAAGTAATAAGAGAAGGAATTGATCGAATGCCTGTATATGATGGTACAACCTATCGTGGCTTATACTTTTCAGAAAGTTCTGATTATGATATATCACAATTTACAAACTTGAAATCAGGCGATAAAATACCATCAAAGGGCATCATATCAAGCTGGTCAAGTGATAAAATGGTTGCGGAAGCCTTTGGTGGTGCATCAACCAAAAGTGCAGAATCGAGTACGGTTATTCTTGAATGCACAAATAATAAAACAGGTGTCGGTGTTCAGCATCTTTCAAAATTTGGTGTGCGAGAAGCTGAAGTATTATCTGGAACTGATTATGAAGTTCTTGAAATTACTAAAGAAAGTAAATATGATTATGTTTCGAAAAGAAAGGATTTGTTATATTTTCCTGACGACTTAGACACTTTAGAAACAGAATTGAAGAGTCAAATTGTGTGTACAATTAAGGTGAAAGAGGTGTGAGGTTATGCTAGAGCGAAATGAAAAAAATGACGAATTAGTCCTGCAATATCGAGAACTGTTAAAAAAAGCAAAAGAAGCAAAAAATGCAGATGATAAAATGCGATATAAAAAGGAGGCGGAAGAAAAACACGACGAGATGATTATTGCGGAATTTGGTGATAGAAATTTTAAAAGGTTTAATCACTGAAGGAGGGAACAAAATGACTCAAAAACATAAGGAAGCCAGCATGAAATTTATTGAGCATTTTGGGTATTATCCCAATCATCCCAATGCTATAGATTTTGATCAGGATGCCTATGCAGAGGAACTATTAAAATGTGTTGCCGATGATTTTGATTACACAATAAAGAAATATGGTACGGTGCCAAAAACAGAGCAGCCTGAACCAGAAATAATTTGGGATTAAATACCACCAGTCAGAAATGATGCGGTGGTATTTTTATATCCAGAGAGGAGAGTATCATGGAAGATTTTCGCATAATCTACACAATTCTTCGAATCCTGCAGAAAGCAATGGATCTGGAAGAGTTTGATTCAGAGGAATTGTCAGCGAAAGCGTTAGGATTAACGGTACCGAAATGGAGCAGACTGATGGCAATGCTGTTGAAGGAGGGTTACATATCCGGAGGACAGACCTGGAATGCTATGGACTGTGGTTATCCTAAGGTAGCTCTGAAACGGCCGGAGCTGACGATGAAAGGATTAGAGTACCTGGAGGAAAACAGACTGATGAAAAAGGCAGCAGGACTGGCCAAAGGAATTATAGGAACAGCCCTGTAGCAAGGAGGTGATCCAATATCTCCCAACTGTGGGTAAAACAGTATACGACATCCGAAAGGGTGTTTTTTTATTGCAATTTTATATTGCAACTCTGCCCGAAGGCGAACCGAACACTTTGTTCGGGGATAAACTACGAGGAGACACCTGAGAACAAAACTGAGTGAGACACACGTAAAACTGGATGGGGAGACACCCCTACAACTGAAAGGAGCAATAAATTATGAGAAAGAACATGTTACCAATGAATCTGCAGCTTTTTGCTGATCCGGAACCAAGTGGTCAGAATGCCGGCGGACAGCCGGAGCCGAACGGCACACCGGCACCGCAGGCGGGGCAGCAGGAACCGCCAAAGACACCGGAGATTGATTATGAGAAGCTTGCAAGCGTGATCGAAGGAAAAAAGTCAGTTGCAGAGGATACCGTGCTGAAGAATTACTTCAAGAAGCAGGGATTGAGTAAGGAAGAAATGGACAGTGCCATTGGTGCATACAAGAAGCAGAAACAGGAATCCGAACCGGATCCGACTGCCTTACAGGCACAGGTGGTACAGGCACAGCAGTTGGCAGTTGCGTCTGAGATTGAGAAGGAGGGCGTGCTGATCGGCGTGGAGATGGGGCTTGATGTGAAAACAATTCCGTATGTGATGAAGCTGGTGGATACATCTGCAGCGGTGGCAGACGGTAAGGTGGACACAGATAAACTCAAGGAAGCAATCAACAAGGTACTGGAGGATGTTCCGGCGCTTAAGCAGGGAAAGTTGGAGGGGCAGTCCAAGGGATTTGTACAGGTAGGAGCCGGACAGACCGGCAGCCAGACAAGCACCGCAGGGCAGCAGTCGGCTACTCCGGTGATCCCGACAAAACGTTGGAATCGTTTTAATTAAAAAGAAAGGTGAAATAAGGTGATAATATGGCATTAAATTATGCAGAACAGTGGAGTCCGGAATTATTGGAGATCCTGATGCAGGGGACATTGACTTCCCCGTTTGTAACAAGCAACGTAAAATGGCTGGATGCAAAGACTTTTCATTTTACTCAGATGAGCGTGAGTGGTTATAAGAACCATGCTCGTAATGGTGGCTGGAATCGTGGAAATTACGCTCAGACAGATGTAGCGTACACGGTAGAGCATGATCGAGATGTATCTTTTCTGGTGGACAAGGCAGATGTGGATGAGACCAATGAGACAGCGTCCATCCAGAATATCAGCAGAGTCTTTGAACAGACACAGGTGGTGCCGGAGACGGATGCACTGTTTTTCTCAAAGGTGGCAAAGAAAGCACAGGAGACGGAAGGATATCATTCGTCCACGGCGACATCTGCGTATACCAAGGCGAAGGTCTTTGGCATGCTTAAGGATATTCTGGCAAAGGGTAAGCTTCGCCGTTATAAGGCGAATGGTGCTCTGATCATGTATGTCCGCAGCGAGATCATTGATGCTCTGGAACAGTCTACGGAGTTTACCCGTAAGATTGAGATGACTCAGATCGCAGAGGGCGGCATGGGAATTGAGACCCGCGTAACTGAAATTGACGGTGTGCCGATCATGGAGGTCGTAGATGATGAGAGATTCTATGATGCCTTTGACTGGGATACGGAGGCTGGTGGATTTGCTCCGCTGAAGAAGGTGGCAGCAGACAGTAGCAACGGAGTAGAAGCCGTGACAGGTGCGCATAAGATCAATGTGCTGGTAGCATGTGGACAGACCTGTAAAACGGTACCGAAGATCTCCAGCATTTATTATTTTGCACCGGGAGCTCATACAGAAGGAGATGGATATCTGTATCAGAACCGTTCCCTGTCGGATGTATTTGTGTTCCCGAACGGCAAAGATGGCAAGATCGATTCTATCTTTGCAGATGTGGATACCACTGAGTATACCGCCTAGGAGGGATGCGGATGTATGCCGATAAGGAATACTACACGGAAACCTACGGTGGATCTTTGATCGGAGAGAAAGAACTGACACGACTGTTAGAGAAAGCCAGCCGGCAGATCGATACGTTGACATTCTGCAGAATCCGTGAGATTGGTTTCGACCGTCTCACGGCATTCCAGCAGGATCAGATTCAGTATGTGACCTGCATGCTGGCTGATTTTATCTATGAGAATCAGGATGAGCTGGAGTCTATGTTGTTGTCATCCTATGGAATCAATGGCGTGTCCATGACCTTCTCAAGTGGAGTCAATGTCACGAAGGTGCAGGGTGTTGTGATCCGAACCGACATTTATGCGGAGCTGGATAAGACAGGACTGTGCTGCAGGATGATTTAGGAGGTGGCAGTGTGCGTTATCCGTGTCTGGTGAAGAAACGTCAGTGTAAGACGCCGGTAAAAGTATCTCTGGAGCAGGAGGAGCTTAGCGTGTACGGTGAGCCGGTTGCAGCAAAGGAGATTGAAACAACATGTAACTATCAGGACAGTGCCAAGACGGTGCTGACAGCAGAGAAAAAGCTGATCCAGTTGTCGGGGGTGGCTTTATTTCCGGGAGATATCGCTCCGGATCTGCCGAATCTCAGTGGAGGAACCATTGAGATAAACGGGGAGAAGAGGAGAATATTCCAGGGAAGAAAAGCCAGAAACCCGGATGGAACAGTAAATTACAGTGAATTGGATGTGATGTAATGGCAGTGAATTCAACGATCAAGATCGATCAGGGCAAAATAAGGAAGCTGACAAGGGCAAGCATCAGGGCTCTGGAAAAGACCGCAGAGGCGGTTCATACCGAGATTGTGCAGACTCAAGTAATGCCGAGAGATACCGGAGCTTTGCAGAATGAAAGCACCTTTGTGGATTACAGCAACAGTAGTCAGGGAAGCTGCTCTATCGTATCAGATACACCGTATGCCAGACGATTGTATTATCATCCGGAATATCAATTCTCGAAGGATGAGAACCCGAATGCAAGAGGTAAGTGGTATGAACCGTGGATGAAAGGCGGGGAACATGAGACATTTGCAAGGGATACCTTTAAGAAGAATTACAAAAAGGAGGCGGGCTTATGGTGAAATTGGCAGATATCAGAGATTATGTGGCAAAACTCGGCATTGTAAAAAATGAACGCTGCTACATGGGGAAGATGGACACAAAGCACGAAGAAAGCATCGGCTGTTATCATCTTCGCAGGAGTGGATCGCCTCGCATCCCGCTGGGAGGACAGGAGAACATGACGTTCGATGTACTCCCGGTATCCTTTTTGATCCATTGGAACAAAAACGCTGCACAGACAGATCAGATAGCCAATGAGCTGTATCGGATCCTGCAGGATCTGAGAGATATAACCGTAAACAATAAGCAGATAAAATTTTGTATCATGCAGGTACCGTATCCGCAGGATGTTGGAACAGACGAATCGGGTATTTTTGAGATGGTCATTGAAACAGAGTTTTACTGCAGCAAAGAAGTGAAGGAGGAGAAATAATCATGGCAGCAAAAGAAGGAGTATTTCCTTGTTATGAAAACCAGTTTCATGTAGGAGCTACGAAGGCGGATAAAGCGACTATTGCGGAATGCGAAAGCTTCTCGGTATCTATCGACAATGGCGTCGAGACCTGGAACTCATTTACACAGGAGGGATGGCAGAGTGCATTACAAACGGCAAAAGCAATCACTATTTCGGTCAGCGGAAAACGTTGCATTGGCGATACCGGTAACGATCTGGTTGCAGGCAAGTGGCTGGCAAATGGTCAGGATGCATACGTTTACTTTGACTGGACATTCCCGGATGGTACGGTAGTTGCATGGGATAAGGCGGTTATCAATGTAACGAATGTCAATGGCGGAGATTCTACGAATGTGGCTCCGCTGGAGTTTGATATTGTATCGAACGGCAAGCCGACAGTCACGAATCCCAGTTGAAGCGGCGCAGGAGGCGTCGCTGGCGAATCAGGCAGTCGTAGCTGACGAAAGTGAACCGGCTGCAAAATCAAAGAAATAGAAGATGATGAGGAGCTGATCTGCCAAGCAAACGGCAGCAGCTCCTTTTGTATTGCCGAAAGGCGGAACGGAGGAAGAACATGGCAAAGGTTATTGATATTACGGATAAGTTAAATTTTGAGGAAAGTCCTGCAATCACGATTAAAGGGCAGGTATATAAAGTGAACGATTCTGCAGAAACAATGCTGAAGCTGATGGGATTATTTGATGACAGACCAGAGGCAGAAGCGGTGCCGGCAGCCTATGAGCTGCTCTTCTCGGAAGAGGACAGGGAGAGATTAAAGGGTCAGAATCTGAATTTCAAGGATTTCATGACTTTGATTGAGGAGGCAATGGATCTGGTTCGTGGAGGGGATGATGATACTCCCAGCGGGGAGTAGCGAGAGCTACTATGATCTGTTCGAGGACTGGGACCTGATCGTATCCAGTGTTCTGGAACAATATGGCATCCGTATTTATTCAGCGGAGTTTAAGGGGATGAAATGGCTGGAGTTTTCTGCTTTGATCTCCGGTATTGGTCCGGACACAGCCCTGGGAAGAGTTGTGGCAATCCGTGCTGAGACGGACAAGGAAGTGATTAAGCATTTTTCAGATGATCAGAGACGGATCTGGAGAGAATGGAGAAACAAGTCCGCAAAGCAGAAAAGTCCGGAAGAGGTCCAGAATTACCTCGAGATGTTTAAGGCAGCATTTGTCAGAATGGCAGGTGATAGCGGTGGATGAGAAAAAGCAGAAGAAAGTGAGATGTCCATACTGCGGATATGAGCTTCCGATATTTTATTCATCGAAATCAGAAGCCAGAGATATCTATACGGTATGCAAAGGGAGAAACTGTAAAAAGAAATTTAAAATAACGTTGGTCAAGTAGATGCCATTATGAGCCGATGACCGCGCACTAGGAGGTGAGCGCATTGGCTGATGGTCAGAGTGTTGGTAAAATTCATCTTGATCTTGGAATTAACAGCAAAAATTTCAGCAAATCCATGTCCGGAATAGAGGGTATGGCAAAAAAGGCGGCGAAAACTCTGGCCGCTACGTTTGCAGTAAAGGGAATTACAGATTTTGGAAAGCAGTGTTTGGATCTCGGTTCTGATCTGACCGAGGTGCAGAACGTAGTCGATTCGGCATTTGGTCCGAAGGTATCTAAAAAGGTGGACAGTTTTGCAAAGGATGCTGCGACCTCTTTTGGCTTATCGGAGACGATGGCTAAGAGGTATGCGGGTACCTTTGGAGCTATGGCTACTGCATTTGGATTTTCACAGGATCAGGCAGCGGATATGTCTACACAGCTTACCGGGCTGGCAGGAGATGTTGCATCTTTTTATAACATTTCGCAGGATGAGGCATACACCAAGCTGAAATCTGTGTTTACCGGCGAGACAGAATCCTTAAAGGATCTGGGCGTGGTTATGACGCAGACGGCGCTTGACAGCTACGCTATGGCGAACGGCTTTGGCAAAACGACAGATAAGATGACTGAAGCAGAGAAGGTGGCTCTGCGATACAAGTTCGTACAGGATCAGCTTAGCATTGCATCCGGAGACTTTGCAAAGACATCCGGGTCGTGGGCGAACCAGATGCGTATTCTGTCTCTGCAGTTCGATTCGTTAAAAGCATCTATCGGGCAGGGACTGATCAATCTGTTTACGCCGATCATTCAAAAGGTCAATGCCTTGATGAAGAAAATGGTCGGGCTGGCATCGATTTTCAAACAGTTTACCGAAATGCTCACCGGGAACAAGAGCAAAGATGACGGTATCGCAGCTACGGCAAATATGGCAGCAGATGCAGACAGCAATATGTCGGGAGCATCTTCTTCAGCGGCGGATCTGGCAAAGAATACCACGGCAGCAGGAAAGGCTGCGAAGAAAGCAAAGAAGGACATGTTTGGTCTGGCCTCTTGGGACGAGCTTTCCAATAATTCTTCTTCAAAGGATTCTGATTCAGGAAGCACAAGTGCAGGAAGCGGAACGGGAGCGGTAGGAGGGAGTAATGTTGCAGCAGGTTCCAGTGTCCTGGATAAGGCAGGAGAAAGCGCCGGAAAACTGTCGGGCATACTGGGAAAGGTGAAGGAAGAATTTGTTGATCTTGCCAAGAGATTTGCAGCCGGTTTCCAGCTGGGGCTTGGAAACACGAAACAGGTATTTCAGAGCATTAAGGACGAAATTCGTTCTATCGGTCAGTCATTGATAGATATATTTACGGATCAATCTGTAATCGATGCCGTAAAAAAGTGTGCGGAAAAGATCGCAACGGCACTAGGGAAGATCGTTGGAAGCATTGCAAGCGTTGGTCTCACGTTGGCAGATCTACTGGTGGGAAGCCTCGCAAAGTATCTGGAACAGCATAAGAAGGACCTGGTCAAGCATCTGGTGAACCTGTTCGATATTACAGGGCAAATTGCGGAAATTGTTGGAAACTTTGCTGTGGTAGTAGCGGATATTGCAGCAGTATTTCGTTCAGATGAAGCCAAACAGATCGGTGCAAATCTGCTTAATATTTTTGTAGAAACGAAGCTTAATGTGCTTACGCTGATGGCGAAAGTGGGTAGAGATATCATTGACACCCTGACCGCACCAATTATAGAGAACAAGGATAAGATCAAAGAAGTTTTAACAAATGTAATTAAGTCCTTGTCATCGATAATTGGTACAATATCAGATGTTGTGACTAATACATGGGACAAGATTCAGAACGTATATGATCAGCACATTCATCCGCTGTTTGAAACAATAAAGGAAGCACTGTCAACATGGGTTGGAACAATTTTAGATGGCTACAATAAACATATTGTCCCTGTTTTAGATCAATTTGCGAAGAAGTTTAAAGATGTTGTTGAAAAATATGTTCAGCCAGCGATTGATGCTGTATTGGATGCTGTTGGGAATCTTGCTGACATGCTCTCCAGCGTACTAAATAAAGTACTGAAGCCGCTTATTAACTGGGTAATTGCAAATATCATTCCTGTTTTGGCGAAAAACTTCCAGAAAGCCGGAAATATTATACTTGCAGCGATGAAAGGTGTGTCACAGATCATACAGGGAGTTTCGGAAGTGTTTTCCGGAATCTGTAAGATTATCAAAGGTATCGTTGACGGTGAATGGAAAACGGTCTGGGAAGGAGTGAAGGACATTGTCGGGGGTGTTCTCACTGCGATCCAGGGACAGTTTACCGCTGGATGGACAGCTATTAAAACAACATTCCGACCGGCGGCAGTCTTCTTTGAAACGATAGCGTCTGCAATTAAGGGGGCCTTCCAGGGGATTGGAGAGTGGTTCAAAAATACCTTTAGCGGAGCAAGCGATAAGTTGAAAAGTGGCTTTTCGGGAGTGAAGTCGTTCTTCAGCGATAAAAGCAAAGAGGTTAAAGATGCTTTTACAGGTATTCCGGATTGGTTTAAAACAAAATTCGCAAGTGCATACGATAAAGCCAGCGGAGCTTTCGCAAAAGCAAAAGATAATTTTAAAGCGATCAGAGATAATATCAAGGCGCCGTTTGGAGGAATAGCAGATTGGTTTGAATCGACATTCAAAGGTGCTTGGGAAAAAGTCAAGGACGTATTTTCTTCAAGAGGAAAGATCTTTGCCGGAATTAAAGAGGGAATGGAAAAGACATTTAAGACAGTGGTGAATGGGCTGATCTCCGGCATTAACGTTATCGTATCGAAACCTTTTGACAAGATCAATAAAATGCTCAACACGATCCGCAAGGTTGGTGTTGGCAAGATCAAACCGTTTGAGAAGCTGTGGGAGGAGAATCCGATCACGGTACCGAAGATTCCGGCACTGGCACAGGGCGGATATGTGAAAGCAAACACACCGCAGCTTGCAATGATCGGTGATAACCGTCATTACGGCGAGGTGGTATCGCCGGAGGATAAACTGCAGGCGATGGCGGTAGAAGCCGGGCGTCTGGCAGCAGAGTCTACTTCTGCAGCATTGGTACCGGTGATTGAAAGATTGTGCAATGCGATCATTACATTGGAAAACACGTCCGGAGGAGTAGAGCTGGAGCAATACAAAGAGGGCGATCTGCTTCGCGTAGTAAGAAATGAAAACTCAAAATATAAAAAGCAGCATGGTGTGTCTGCATTGACGTAAGGAGGGGATGCGATTGTACGATGAAAGCAAAGGGCTGATCGCTATTGCGACCGGCTATTCAGATGGAAAATACACCTATGAGAAACTAAATCACGATTTACTGCAGCAGGATACGATCCAGTCCACTCCGGATCAGATGCAGGACAAAGACTCTTACACAAATGCGAAGGGATATCTTCGAAGGACAGTGATGGAACATTCCAGATCGAAATGGGAGGCGAATACCCATATCATTTCAGACAAGGAATTGGATCAGTTATTAAGTTTGTTCGATAAAGGCTTTGCGGTAAATGATGGGGAATGTTCGAAAAAGAAAAGACATTTATATGTCCGTTATTACAATGATTGGAAAAGGGACTATGCAACTATGATCTGCTATGTTCCGGATATTACATTTCAGTACAAAACAAAGCTTAAAGGCAGACTGTATTATCAGCCTGTCCGTTTTGCTTTTATAGAGTTGTAGGAGGTGGTTTTATATGGTGGATCTGACAGAAGCCCAAAAGAAAATCTTTTGCAGCGGTACATATTTTCATGGCTATCAAATGCACTTCCCGGATCTGGGTCTGACGATCGGCAACGATACAATTCATTCTGAAGCGGTTACGATCAAGGAAAGCATCTGCGATGAAGAGGAGCTTGTACTTGGAGGCTGCATAGCATCCTCATGCGAGTTTGAGGTGTCGGAGATTTTGCAGAACGAGCTGAACGGGCAGGGATTTATCGCCATTCAGGAGACGGTGGATGAAGATGGCGATACAGCGATACAGCTGCCGATGGGATATTATCAGGTTGATTCTGCGGAACTGGTGGATGACAAGGATTATAAGAAGGTTGTGGCGTATGACGCTTTATATGGAGCATCCGTGGATGTCTCTGAGTGGTATAACGCTCTTTTTCCGGCAGAGGAGAAGAGTGTCACAAAGCTGCAGGACGGCAAAGAAGTCACCGTGAAGGTCGTGGAATACGGGACGGTGAAGCTTAAGGCGATGAGAGAATCGCTGTTACAGCATTTAGGGATCCCGTTTAAAACGCAGGCACTGGTCAACGACGATATGGACGTGGAGAAAACCATTGCTCCGACGGCGGGAAGTCTGACAGGAACCACGGCACTCAAGGCAATCTGCACGGTGAATGCCGGCTTTGGACGTATGGATCGGAGTGGAAGTTTCGAGGTGATATATCTGCCGGATATGCATTCTATTGGTTTGTATCCACACATTGGTTTATATCCGCATGTTGGGTTGTATCCTACAAGTTCCAGCGGCACATCACAGGACATGACAAGGCTGTCCGGCGCATCTGATACCGAAGCGGAATATAGGAGTATCCGGTGCGAGGAATACACCACGGACAAGATCACCTGTCTTAATATCCAGACGGATGAGGAGGACGTTGGCGTGACAGTCGGGACGGATCTGAGCAATCCGTATCTCATCACCGGGAACTTCCTGCTATACGGGAAATCGGTGGACGAACTTAAGGTGATCGGTGGCAATATTCTCTCAAAACTGAAAGGCATCTATTACCGCCCGGTATCCGAACTGAAGCTGAATGCTCTGCCATATCTGGAGACCGGCGACATGATCGTGGCGGAGAAAGAAGCGGAGAAGGTTTATTCGTATATATTCTCCCGCACGATTTCCGGCATACAAGCGCAGATCGATACATACGAGGCGAAGGGAACCCAGAAACGACAGAATGAAGTTACGCAGGAAAGTGAACTGATGCAGCTCAAAGGCAGGACGCTGAAGATCCGAAAGAGCATTGATGAAGTTGCAATTGAGATGGCAAATGTGGAAAAGCAGACATCTACCAGATTTGAACAGACGGATGAAGCAATCCGTCTGGAAGCAAAACGTGCCACAGGTGCGGAGAAAGAGCTGCAGTCCTCTATCGAGCTGCAGGCAGACAGCGTTGTCCTGAAGGTGGACTCTGACGGCAGACTGGTAGAGGTTGCTCTGGGTGTTGATCCGGATACGGCAAAGACTTACTTTAAAGCAGGGGCGGATAACATTGATCTTGAAGCGGAGGATGTATTCAATATCATTTCCGGCAATGCACTGAATCTTTCCGGAAAAAAGATCACGATCGCAAGTGACAAATTCAACGTCGATGAGGACGGCACAGTGAAAGCAGAGTCAATCGATATTTCCGGAGGCAGTATACATCTTGAAACACAGAAGAGCCCGGAAAGTCTTGTTCGTCTTGCTAATTATGATATTACAGCGGAAATCAATGGGGCGGCACTGAAGTTTAGGTATGCAGGAGAAGGGGCACCGAAGGATTCAAGTATACCGGATGGAACAGTCGAGGTTGCACCACCGCAGATCGGAGAGTGTTATTTTGACCTGTCTACAGCCGAGGTGTATCAATTCAAGTACGGAAACGGAGCGCATTGGGTTAAGGTGACGGAAGATCTTGACAATCCGGCAGAAGTGACGTGGACCATCTCTGAAATGAGCACCGGCGGAGGATTTACCACAACGGAGTATAAGATCGTGTATCTGGATGTGGAGGATGGAAAGGGAGGAACGATCAGACAGGCATTCCGGGAAGGAAACAGTGTTGAGGTTACTCAGGGTGGTGTAAACTTTGCGAAAAACACATACACGACAAGAAACGGAACGGCACAGCAGCAGGACATGTCCACACATATTGAACTGACTGCAGATGAATACGATGAACAGCTTCAGCCGATTCCGGTTGTGAAGATGGATGCTCCTGTAAATGTGCAGGGGGATTATGCATACCGCGGAGATTTTGCGGTGCTTGGCGATGTCGCATCGAGCGGAACACTTTCGGGCAATGCATTAGTGATCAACGGATCGCGCCTGCTCTGCGGAAGCTTTGTCCGTGATTTTACGGCAATTCCACTGCCGAGCACAGGGATTATCACGATAGCGACACCGGACATTGATACAACCATGCCGGCGACAATCTGTAATGGAGATGCAGACGCCAATCCGGGCTTGGCATTCGGAAGTACACGTATTTGCCCTGCAGCGGCATGCATCGAAGCGCAGGTTACAAGCACGCCGTCAGGAATGGCGCGAATCAATTATTCATACTGGCAGAAATTATAGGAGGTAGAAAATGGCGAGTTATTTAATACCGGAACCGACGGCAGAAACATCAAAGGTTCTCGCACTCGGCACAAGGACGGGATTGGGAAATCTTTTGATTTCGCAGAATGCGGAGCAGTATTCTTTTAAGCCGGACGGGAGCACAGAGGCGTGGTGGGCGATTGGAATGATCGCGCACAATGGAAACTACTGGCATCCCCTGATCGTATCAAACACAAAAGAATATTCGTACTCCTTTTCGACAAAGTATTATCCGAATAATGACCCTCTTTCGAATAATACAGCATCATTTGAGTATGAGGGGAAAATCTACCATGCAAGTTTCGGAGCCTTCGGGTCGATTGGCAGTAGCAGTGTAACGACCAGTGCAAAGATACCGGTCTACACGGCGACAAAATCCACCAACATTGAGGAAATGGCAAAGATCCTGATAGGGCTGCATCTTGCGGAGGGCGGGACATTGCCCGGTAAAAAGTCAGCATTTGAGCCGATGGAGTATGAAACGATTGGCTGGAAGAATGATGGACAACCGGACATATCGGCGGAAAATCTGGGGAAGATGGACGAGACAATCGGAAAACTGTGTGCCAATCTGAATATTGCGCATGAGGAGCTTGAAGCAGACATTCAGGAACTGGCAGAAACGATAGGAGCAATTACGACAACGCAGTTTTAGAAAGGAGGAATTTGAGTGAGCATATTGGATGATCTGCAATCTGTTGCGGATGCTATTCGTAGCAAAACCGGAAAAACGGACAAAATGATGTTGGCGGAAATGCCGGGTGAGATTGAAGGGATTACCGGAGGAGGTGAAATAACGAAATACAACATTTCAGGATTTAAGCTGCCGCAATACGGCTTATCTCTCACAGATAATTTCGAGATGCTTAATATGAACAATAATGCGGTTCGACCATTATGTAGTATTGATTATTCCAAACCCTGGGAAGTCGAAATGCGATTTACCCCCAGTTATTCTTCACCTCAGGATATGACATTGACAGGAACTTACGAAGCGAATTATAAAAACCCATCATATCAGTTGAAACCTATGGAAAAACGTTTATGGTGTGGATATTCGACGAGTGGAGCTACATGGGACTATCAAATATCTGTTCCGCTTGACGCAAGTGATTTTTCATCGGGAACAATATATATTGGAGTGTTTGGCTGGAATGGAACGACATTTTATGCAAAAACCTTAGATGAAAACAGAAACATATTACTTTCAGGCGAGCTTGAGGTAACGCAACAGCATTATCAGGATGAAAATTATCCATTTATTTTCGGAAGAAATGTCGCATCGAATATTTACTATGTGGGAGATATAGATTTTTCGAAAACGTATATAAAAAATGATGGAAAGATCGTCTGGGGATGTCAAAAAGATAACAGTGTGGACAGTTATCCAAAATCTCCATTGTCCATCTATGTATATCTGGTGATTGCATTTGAAGCACCAAGACCAGCAAGAACATATCCAGGTTATGAAACAGAACTATATTTAACAGATTAAGGAGGCAATATACAATGATAACTAAAATGGGTAAAAAAGCGTGGGATTTTATCACGCAGGGAAAGATAACTGATGAATGGTTCGATACAGATACCGTGACTGTAAATGGCGTTATCGTAAATCGTGAAAACTATGGAAGCAGTACCTATTATAAACAGGAGTGGCAGTATGAAAATCGTTTTAAGATTCTTGAAAGACAGGCTTTTTCATCTCCGATGTATACCAACATTAGCGATGCGGCACTATACGACCTGCTATTCCCTTATCGAATAAGCATGCTGGTGAGAAACAATCAGAATTACGATGCTAAAAATTTTGCGTGCAATCCGTTTATCTATGGAAAAGATTCAGACGGTTATACAAGATCAGTGTTTTTTGGAGCGTCTGATGCGCCGGAAAACGAAGATCATTACTGGCTACAGGATTGGTTGCAGGGAGTATATTGCTATACGTATTCTCGAAATGAAGTTAAAAAAGATAATGTTACCGTTGAAAAATTAGCGATTTACAATTCGACAGAAAATGAAGTAACGATAAAAGAAATGTGCGCTTGTGTTAAATATCTCTGGACCACTAATGCCAACGAAGGACCGACTACAGCCAACACTAGCACAGGAATGACAGAAGCCGCCGCTCCGCTTATCATGATAGATAGAACAGTGCTGGATACACCTTTGGTTATTCCTGCAAAATCGCTGGGATATTTGATACTAAAATAAGAACAAATAGATAACTCAAGGAGCGTTAGCTCCTTATTTTTATGCCTAAAAAGGCGGAAAGGAAGGTACATTATGGACAAATTACAAATCTATGCAGCCCAGCTTGGGCTGTCAACAATTACGGCGGCAATTGCATCAAAGTGCGGCTTGCTCGGCTGGATGCTGGTGGCGGTAGCTGCAGCAATGGTCATTGATTTTCTTGCCGGTATGGCTGCCAGTGCAAAGGAAGCAGTGGAGCATCCGAACGATGAAAAGTACGGCTGGAGCAGCAGGAAGGGAATGATCGGCATTTTCAAAAAGTTCGGTTACATACTTGTGATCGTAGCATCAATGATCGTGGACTTCCTGATCTATAAGTTATCAGGGATCTTATCGGTTACGTTGCCGATGACGATGTTCTTCTCCACGCTTGTGACGGCGTGGTTTATCCTGAACGAATGCTTGAGCATCACGGAGAATGCTGGTCGGATGGGAGTGAAGGTACCGGCATTTCTAACGAAGGTCATTGCCGTGCTGAAGGGCACAGTGGAACACGAAGGGAATATATTGAAGGAAGATACAGAAATGGAGGAAACAGACTATGAAGAAAGAACATGACATTAGAATTGACAGATCCAAGTTGCACCCGTGGCTTGATCAGAAGCTGACTGTGTTACTGAGAAAGTGCGCAAAGAAAGGAATCTATCTGATCATTACAGAGGGATTCCGCAGTAAGGAATATCAGGACGCATTATATGCCAAGGGAAGAACTGCTCCCGGTAAGATCGTCACCAACGCTAAGGGCAGCACGTATTCCAGTCAGCACATGTGGGGCGTTGCGTTTGATATTGCAATCAATGACAGCAAGCTCCTGTATGATGCAGCCACGATCCGCAAGGTGGCAGTCATTGCCAAGGACATTGGTTTGGGCTGGGGCGGTGACTGGAAATCAATCGTAGATACTCCACACTTCTATCTGACAAAATGGGGAAGCACTACATCACAGCTGAAAGCAGCGTATGGCACTCCGGAGAAGTTCAAGAGAACATGGAAAAAGACGGTGAAACGTGAAAAAGGAGCTCTTTTATGGAAAGCTTCTTCGAAAAAGACAGGATCGCACTGCAGGATCCCAAAGGGAGCTGTCGTTGAAGTCCTGTACTCGAAAGACTGGTACACGAAAGTGAGATACAAAAATAAAGTGGGATATGTGAATAAGAAGTTTGTGGCATAACCACAGCGAATGTGATAGAATAAATAAATTTTGAATTATAATAAAGCGCAGTAATATTTCCCCTAAACTTGCCGAGTACGGCGGTCCGGATGGGGAAGCCGGGGCTGCATTTCGTTATCTTTCACAGCGCTATTCCATGGAAGACCGCAAGGTTGCCGGTGCGCTGACGGACATCGGCACAGAGGAGCTCGGTCACCTTGAGATTGTTGCCACGATCATCCACCAGCTCACGAAGGATCTGACACCGGAGGAGATCAAGGCATCAGGCTTTGATAAATATTATATTGACCATACGCTTGCAATCTGGCCGCAGGCTGCCAGTGGGGAGCCGTTCAGTGCCAGCCAGTTTCAGAGTACCGGTGACACGATCACAGACCTCTACGAAAATATGGCTGCGGAGCAGAAAGCACGTCTGACCTACGATAACATTCTGCGCATTATCAAGGATCCTGAAATTGCTGATCCGATCCGTTTCCTGCGAATGCGTGAGATTGTACATTTCCAGCGTTTCGGGGAATGTCTGCGCCGCATTCAGGATCAGAGAAATCCTAAGAACTTCTACGCATACAATCCACAGATTGATAAGAAGAAATGTTAGTGTAAATGAATGATCCGTATCGGATCTTTGTTGTACCGGAGAAATATTTTCGGAATTTTGCATTGCAACGTAAAATCGGTATCGCTATATTGCGATGGCATGAAAGAGAAGCAGCGTGCCGGCGGATCATTATGTGTCTGTCGGTGCAGCTGCTTTTTTGAGTGATATTTTCCGCAAAGATGTCTTTTCCCAATCCTGACTTGCATTTTTGCCAGAAAATATTATACTTAAAGAGATAATGACAAACTCTGCAATAAAATGACAGAATGCACGCACACAGACGACATAGAGCGGTGTGTGGGATTGGAGGAAAAATGAAAGAGCTAAAGCCGATGAAAGAAGGAAAGGTACGCGAGATTTATGACAATGGAGACAGCCTGATCATGGTTGCAACGGATCGAATCAGTTGTTTCGATGTGATCCTTCACAATGAAGTAACCAAAAAGGGAACTGTATTGACTCAGATGTCAAAGTTCTGGTTTGATCTGACACAGGATATTTTGCCGAATCACATGATCTCAGTCGATGTGAAGGATATGCCGGAATTCTTCCAGCAGCCGAAGTTTGACGGTAACAGCATGATGTGCCGCAAGCTGGAGATGCTTCCAATCGAGTGTATCGTTCGAGGATATATCACCGGAAGCGGCTGGGCAAGTTATCAGGAGAATGGCACGGTTTGTGGCATTAAGCTGCCGGAGGGACTCAAGGAGTCCGATAAGCTTCCTGAGCCGATCTACACACCATCTACAAAGGCAGAGATCGGTGATCATGATGAGAATATTTCTTATGAGCAGAGCGTGGCTCATCTCGAGAAGTATTTCCCGGGTAAGGGCGAGGAGTATGCACAGAAGCTTCGTGATTACACGATCGCATTATATAAGAAGTGCGCCGATTACGCACTGGAGAAGGGGATCATCATTGCTGATACAAAGTTTGAGTTTGGTCTTGACGAGAATGGCAACATTGTTCTGGGTGACGAGATGCTGACTCCGGACAGCTCAAGATTCTGGCCGGCAGAGGGCTATGAGCCGGGACATGGTCAGCCATCCTTTGATAAGCAGTTTGCGCGTGACTGGCTCAAGGCGAATCCGGACAACGACTGGACTCTTCCGGAGGATATTGTGGAGAAGACCATTTCCAAGTATCTTCAGGCATATGAGCTGCTGACCGGTGAGAAGCTGTAATTGATATATGGATATAAGACTCGATCGCCGCAAATGTGTGATAAGCCCCTTACGAGTGAGAGGATAGGGGAACTTAAAGTGGGTCTGCCTAAAGCAAATACAATGAGGCTTGGATCCAAGGCGGGCTTAAGAAAGGAAGATTATTGTGAATATGACAGAATTTGAGGGTTACCGCTACGTAGACGGCGGTGTTTGTGCCGCACAGGGCTTTCAGGCGAATGGTCTGAACTGCGGACTGAACCCGGACAAAAATAAAAATGATCTTGGTATGGTGTTTAGCAAGGAGCCGTGTGAGACGGCAGCCGTATATACACAGAATAAGGTGAAGGGTGCTCCGATCCGTGTGACGAAGAAGCATCTGGCAGATGGCAATGGAGTGACGCATGCGATCCTTGTTAACTCTAAGAATGCCAACACCGGTAATGCCGATGGCGAGAAGGTGGCAGCAGAGACATCAAAGCTTGCAGCAGAGGCTCTTGGCATTGATGAGGCGCAGGTGGTTGTTGCTTCGACCGGTGTGATCGGTCAGCCGATGTCGGTTGCTCCGTTTGCGGATCATATGAAGGCGCTTGTGGACGGGCTGAGTGAGTCAGGTCATGAGAAAGCTGCCACAGCGATCATGACAACGGACACAGTCAGGAAAGAGGTTGCTGTGGAGTTTGAGATTGACGGTAAGAAGTGCTGCCTCGGTGGTATGGCAAAGGGAAGCGGCATGATCCATCCGAATATGGCAACTACGCTGAATTTTATCACCTCGGATGTGGCAATTTCCCATCAGATGATCCAGAAGGCACTGGATGAGATCGTTAAGATCACATACAACTGTCTGAGTATTGACGGCGATACCTCTACCAATGATATGGTGAGTGTTATGGCAAATGGTCTTGCCGGCAACGCTACGATCAGCACTGAGGAGACAGAGGGCTTCGCGATATTTAAGCAGGCGCTTTATATTGTCATGATGAATATGACACGGATGCTGGCAAAGGACGGCGAGGGAGCAACGAAGCTTTTAGAATGTACCTGCAAGGGCGCTCCGGATCAGGAGACAGCGATCATTGTTGCCAAGAGCGTGATTCGTTCCCCTCTCTTTAAATGTGCGATGTTTGGAGAGGATGCAAACTGGGGACGTGTTCTTTGTGCGATCGGCTACGCAGATGCAGACTTTGCGATTGACACGATGGATGTGGATCTTTCGTCAGCGGCGGGTACACTTGAGGTATGCAGAAACGGTGCCGGTATTGATTTCTCTGAGGAATTTGCGGCAAAGGTACTGGCAGAGGATGAGATTTACATCGACATTGATTTAAAGCAGGGTGATGGCTCAGCAAAGGCATGGGGTTGTGATCTGACCTATGATTATGTTAAAATAAACGGTGATTATCGCTCATAAATGTCAAAGAAGGCTTTGGCGTTCAATAAAGGAAAGGCGGAAAAGAACAGATGAAGTATATTTATGGGGTAGACCTTGGTGGAACAACAGTGAAAATGGGGCTTTTTGATGGTGAGGGCAATATGCTCGAGAAGTGGGAGATCGTTACCCGTAAGGAGAATAACGGTGAGCAGATCCTGCCGGACATTGCAAAGGCGATTGCAGATAAGAACGAGGAGAAGTCAATTGCGAAGGAAGATATTCTTGGTATCGGCATGGGTGTGCCGGGACCAATCACAGAGGACGGCAGAGTGCTTAAATGTGCTAACCTCGGCTGGGGAATTTTCTCGGTTGCAGATGAGCTTCGCAAGCTGACCGGCGTTGAGAAGATCAAGGTCGGTAATGACGCCAATGTTGCAGCACTCGGCGAGCAGTGGAAGGGTGGCGGCAGAGGCTTTGACAGTATCGTTATGGTGACACTCGGAACCGGTGTCGGCGGTGGGATCATTCTGAATGGAAAGATCTTAACCGGAAGTAACGGCGCGGCAGGTGAGATCGGTCATCTTTTTGTAAATCCACACGAGACACGTACCTGCGGCTGTGGCAAGAAAGGATGTCTGGAGCAGTATTCTTCGGCAACCGGCATTACCAGAATGTCTGCAGAGAAGCTCGAGAGCACAGATACACCGTCAGAACTCAGACAGTATGATCATCCGATCACCGGTCTGGAGCTGTTTAAGGCATATAAGAACGATGACGCACTTGCCAAAGAGATCGTAGATACCTTCTCAAGTTATCTTGGAAAGGGATTGTCCCATGTGGCAGCAGTGGTTGATCCACAGGCGTTCGTCATTGGCGGCGGTGTTTCCAAGAATGGACAGATCGTGCTGGATGTCGTACAGGAGAAGTATGAGCAGGATGTTATGTTTGCACTGAAGGGCAAGCAGTTCCGTCTGGCGGAGCTTGGCAACGATGCCGGCATGTATGGCGCAGTACGAATGGTATTATCGTAATTTATTTTACGGTTTTTCGTGAAAAATAAGCCGAATCCCTTTATTTTTATAGAAAAATGTGTTATAATTTATCTATATAGCGGATAAGTGGCACGGGATTTTGAAGCTGACATATATTTATAGAAAGCAGAGGTGATTATTGTGTTTGATTTTTTAAAGAAAAAGGAAACTTGGAAGGCGACATTTAAGACATTAGGTTCGGCGTACAGCTATGCAAAGGTAGGTGACACAATCATCTTGCAGGAGCCAGATTCAGATCTTTCCGAGGTGCAGTTCCAGCGTAAGTTGGAGGAGGCAATGTATAAGTTTAAAGTCGAAATTACACAGGGACCATCTCATACGGAGGGATTTTGGCAGGTAGAACTGGTACGTGCCTGATTATTAGCTGTCCGGAGATGTAGCTGATGAAGAGATGAGCTCGATAAGCGCGTAAGCGGTGTCGGGCTCCTTTTTCGCATTTAGGGGGATTTGATAAAGGAGAACTTGTATGGAGATGAAAAGGATTGCAAGGATCCATACGGATTTTGCATCGAAGTTTGGTGTCCCGAGACAGAGCGGTCTTGTGCCGCAGCTACAGGGCAGGATTGTTTTTGAACCGGAGTACCGTAACGCGGATGCGGTTCGCGGCATGGAGGACTTCTCACATTTGTGGTTGGTGTGGGAGTTTTCTGAGGCGGTGCGAAAGGGATGGTCGCCGACGGTACGTCCGCCACGTCTGGGAGGCAATCGGAGGATGGGGGTGTTTGCAACACGTTCTCCGTTTCGTCCGAATCCGATTGCACTCTCCTGCGTGAAGCTCGAGCGGATTGAGTGGGAAGGACCGGAGGCTCCGGCGATATGGGTGTCAGGTGTGGATATGATGGACGGGACGCCGATTTATGATATTAAGCCATATCTTCCATATGCGGACAGCGTTCCGGGCGCTCAGGCGGGTTTTACCGGGCATACACAGGCAAGGATGGTTTCTGTGGTACTTCCATCGGAGGTCGCTGCAGCAAGCGGGCTGCCTGCAGATAAGCTTCTGGCGTTGACGAAGGTGCTGGAGCAGGATCCAAGACCGCGTTACCAGCAGGATCCGGAGCGGGTCTATGGCATGACCTTTGCCGGACATGAAGTGCGGTTTGTGGTACAGAAAGATATATTATATGTGAAGGATATTGACGCGAAAGGAGCAGAAAGTGATGAATTATCAGAAAGCGATCACGTTTAGTTATGATGATGGAATAGAATCTGACCGGAAGCTGGTGGAGATCTTCAACCGATACGGCATGAAATGTACGTTTAACCTGAATACGGGGATCCAGAGCAGAGAAAGCCATTTTGATATTGAAGGCAAGGAAATCTGCCGGATGGATCAGGAGACGATCGGGGATCTTTATCAGGGGCATGAGATTGCCGTTCATGGACTCACCCACTGTGCCCCGGTTGATCTGAGCGAGGAGCAGATGGATCAGGAGTATCAGACAGACATTGACAACATTGTAAGGCTTTATGGACAGAGACCGATAGGCATGGCGTATGCCTATGGTGCGTACGATGAGGCGACAGTCGATTACCTGCTGCGTCACGGCATCCGTTACGGCCGCACTGTGGAAGCGACACACGGCTTTGCGGTACCGGAGAAGCCGATCCTCTTAAAAGCAACCTGTCATCACGACGATGAGCAGTTGTTTGAACTGGCGCAGAAGTTTATTGATGTGGAGCCTGCACCGGGCGAGAAGCTGTTATTCTACATCTGGGGACATAGCTACGAATATTATGTGAAGGATAATTGGGATCGTATCGAACAGCTTTGCCGGATGTTTGAGGGACAAGATGACATCTTCCGTGGCACCAACCGGGAATGCCTGGAAATGTTCGGTGCAATCTGAATCTGGAAAGCGGAGAAACAATATGTCTCTCCGCTCCTTTTAATTTTATAGGAAGCTGTTCGTGACGCAGTCAAAACAAGGGCAAAGCATTAGCTTTGCCCTTGTGACTTCTACGGTTCAATCCTTATCCCAGAAATGGAAACCAATCACGATACCACCAACGATCACGATCAGCCCAAGGATACATACAGCACTTAAAGTTAATCCGGTTGTCATTGCAATCACCTCCTATATGATTCTAATATTGATATTGGTTCGAAAGAAATTCCGTTTCCGATAATACACAGGATTGGCTCATCAAATGATGTTCTATTCATATGTGGTATTATATCACGAAATGTTGCATGGAAATAAAAATAAATTACTCAAACTGATATGTAATGACTTTTGTCAAGAGTAAATTCGAAAAAAATTAAAAAAAATTAATTATTCTGTTTTCTGAAGGCACCCAGAAAGAGCTTCGGAGTATCAGTTCCCGGCATTGGCCACTCTGATATACGCGGATTGGTTACCTACAGGTCAATGGTCCGCCGTGAGCTCTGACTGTCTTCGCGCGTGGATCACAGCTTTTGCTGTGCCAACAAAGTTTGATCGCAGATAGCTCGAACCTTGAAATGACCGAAACCCTTTCAGGATGTCTTCAGTTTTATGGTATAGTGCCATGTGTATGCGGCGTAAGCTGCCTTACACATGCTTAACTAACAATTATAACTGCACGATGTTTAAGTCAAGGCTGCGTCAGCAACGCTGTACAGCGGCCCGGCCTTGACTTAAACAGGCTGCTGTTATATAAGTATCAGGCGATACGGTCAGTCATCATGCCCCATATGAAACAGACAAGTTCTCTTGTGATCGCTGTTTTTGCTACGTTATGTGTTTTTCTTTCCTGAAGAACCATTTTATAGTATTTACGCCTCAGTCTTTCGTTTGCTTTATCGGCATATGCGATTATCTCTGGGGGATTTCCGGACTGCCGTGCTTTTAATGCCTTAGATTTATAACCGATCTGTCCGCGAGCGTAACATTGTGCAGCTTCTGTCAACAGCAGGCGGAGATGCCGGTTTCCGGCCTTTGTGATGCCAAGTCTCGTCTGATCATCACCGCTGGAATCTTCACCGGGTACAAGCCAAAGATAGGATGCAAATTTTGAAGCAGCGGCAAAGCGGTGAAAATCACCAACCTCCACAAGTGTGGACAATGCAGTATGTGTTTTGATCCCAATGAAACAGCTTAGTTTTTTGACCGATTCATTGTATTCCGGTTTTGAAGCGATCTCCTCGATCCGGCTGTCCAGACGTTCCAGTTTATCTGTCAGCGTGGTATAGGTCAGCAGATACTCATCAAGAATCTCGCGATGCATACTATTTAGTTCCAGTTCCTTCAGCCATTTCAAATGAGATATTGTCCAATTGCTTTTTCCTCCATAAATATGACCATGACGCAGACAAAACGCAAGGATCTGCTGTTTTATCCTTTTTAATGCCAGCTTATGATCATTTCTCATTCTGAGATATTCTTTGGTTTCTTCATCTGTTGCAGTCGGTATATGCACTGCGCTGTAATTATGCTGTGTCAGGCATCTGGCAATGACCTCTGCGTCCCGCTTATCCGTTTTGATCCGTTTCCTGCTTCGCTGTTCCAGCATTGTTGTTGGTGCCAGGATCACACATTCCACATGATGTTCTGTAAGCTGGTGGTACAAAGTGTAGCCCAGACATCCGGCTTCATAGCCGCAGACAAATCGTGCATCATCCCCATAAACAGTACGGAGAAATTCAAGATACTTTAACACTTTTTTGTAATCCACTTCCGTTCGTTGGAAGTGTGAGGCTTTTTCTGCCTCGATTGTGTACGAGCAAAGTGTAAAACTTGATTTGTGAACGTCCATTCCCACATAAATTGTGTTATAATACATTTGGTGACCTCCTTTTGTATGCGGTAATCCCTGTTACCATTGTTTTTTTCCAATTCATAGTATACAGGTAAATCCACGATGCTACAAATTGGAGGTCATTACATATTGTCTTCGCACACCGATTAGTTGATTGCGCCCATACTATTTCTTATGTCCGAAGCCTAATTTGGTTTTTTGCCTTGATTTTTTGAACAACCGTGAGCTGGTGGTATTAAAATTGACGCAGATCAGTAGGATTTCTGAAAAGTCTTTGCTTTGCAATGCTTTG